>JGI24721J26819_10000253_pt1 | contig 56337 bp, 41 predicted proteins | sample YelNatPaOPGAMG01_FD_26819 | JGI IMG/M metagenome (IMG submission 26819) | reverse complement strand
AGATTCCCTGAACAGACACATAATTTTATGTAAGTCCCTACCAAGCGAGTCAAAACTGCTGGTTACATTGCCATATTCATCATAATCAAATCGAGAAACTATTGCTCCTGTGGATGCTTCAAGCACAAACCGCACAGAACCAAGATGATCTGTAATCACCCGATATGTTACCCCTGACTTCAATATATACTCAGGTACGTTCTCCTTGCCTGCATATACATATCGTGCTACTATATTCCCCACCGAATCTACCTCTGCTACAGGCCTTAAATCTCCATTGTATATCCATCGATTGGTTACTACCCCATTCAACTTCCTGCCTACCCTCCTGTTCTTACCATCTATGATATACTCTATTAAAGTCCCATCACCTAATCTCACTGTCCTCAAATTACCGTTTACACAATAATGCCTTTTATAAAAGGTTTATATACTAATCGAGTTGTCTCTCATCAATATTTATAACCCATATGTTAAAATCCTCGTATTTGCACAACCCATAATTAACAAATGGGTAGGCTCTTTGAAAACCTGGAAGCAGTGTTTCGTTGTCGTCCTAAACCAGATTATTTTAAAGAACAAAAATTCGATAGACATTTTGTTAAAAATTATGAAAAATTCAATATATGTTATACTTTACAATGTATAATTTAATCCTTTTGTTATTGTTGTACTACGCTGATTAACAATTATACAACATTACTATATCCTAATACCTAATCTGCTTTTACCTTATATTTTCTATTTAAATTTGAAAAAGTAATTCTCTGCGTATCCAATCCAATATTTTAATTCCCGACATATTTCCTTATATTTAACAATTAACAGCAAAATGAAGCATTTTCATTTTAGAAAGGAATATTAAATGAGCTTTCTTGTTAAATCTAAAATCGCATTCTTGCTTATGCTTCTGCTTATAGCAGGTTGTGGCAGAAAGTCCAGCAATCAATCCAATTCAATTCAGATCAAAGGTTCAGACACAATGGTAAATCTTGCTCAGGCATGGGCAGAAGAATTTATGAAGCAGAATCCTGACATTTCAGTTGCTGTTACTGGCGGTGGGTCGGGCACAGGGATTTCTGCACTCATAAACGGTTCTTGCGATATAGCGGAGGTCTCGAGAGAAATGAAGGAAAGCGAAATTAAGCTGGCACAATCAAAAGGCATCGAACCAAAAAAATTTGTTGTTGCACTCGATGGAATAGTCGTAGTAGTGAATCCTAGTAATAAAGTCTCACAGTTAACAATTGATCAATTAGCAGATATTTTTACAGGGAAAGTAAAGAACTGGAAAGAAGTAGGTGGCCACGATGCAAAAATTGTAGTGCTATCAAGGGAAGTTAATTCAGGCACGCATGTATATTTTAAGGAGCATGTACTCCGACATAACAATCCAGATAATAAAGAAGAATTCACGCCCGAGGCACTGCTACTTCCAAGCTCACAAGCAATTGTAGATGAAGTATCACAAAATCCAAACGCCATTGGGTATTTTGGACTTGGCTACATTACCAAGGGAGTGAAAGCACTAAAAATTGCAAAAGACAAAGCTTCACCAGCAATTGAGCCAAATATTAAAAACATAATGAATGGTAAGTATCCTATATCCAGACCATTATTAATGTATACAAGTGGAGAACCACATGGTGCGGTGAAAAAATTTCTTGATTTTGTATATTCAGAAAATGGCCAGCAAATTGTAAAAAAGATAGATTTTATACCAATCAAACAAAACTCAGCAAATATTTATTGACATACTTAAAATCGGAATAAAATCGTTACACGCATTATAGAATGGAACACAAAATCAGGAAAGTAAAAGAATTTATAATTGAACGCATAATACTTCTAAGTGGACTGGCATCCATACTATTTGTATTACTCATTTTTATATTCCTGCTAAAGGAAGGTCTATCAATCTTCTGGAAAGTGCCAATTGCTGATTTCCTTTTCGCTAAGAATTGGTATCCAATTTCAGATCCTCCACAGTTTGGCATACTTCCACTAATATTAGGTTCTCTTTTTGTAACCCTGGGTGCTGCATTAATTTCCATTCCCATAGGAATAGCCAGCGCTTTATTTATTGCCGAAATAGCTCCGCCAAAGCTAAAAGAGATTATGAAAGCCGGCATTGAACTCCTTGCCGCAATTCCCTCCGTGGTAATAGGATTTATTGGCATGATGACACTAAGTCCATTAATAAAAGATTTCTTCGACTTGCCAACTGGACTAACTGCATTAACCGGATCAATAACCCTTGCATTTATGGCAATGCCAACAATTGTTTCTATCGCCGAAGATGCAATTACTGCTGTACCTCGCTCTTATAGAGAAGCAGCAATTGCAATGGGTGCAACAAAATGGCAAACTACATGGCGTATAGTTGCCTACGCTGCCAAACCCGGAATGATTGCGGCAGTCATGCTCGGAATCGGCAGAGTAATTGGAGAAACCATGGCAGTAATGATGGTAACAGGTAACGCAGCATTAATACCATACAGTTTTCTTCAACCTGTAAGAACATTAACAGCAACAATCGCAGCAGAAATGGGTGAAACCGTTCAGGGCGGTGAACACTACTCAGCGTTGTTCGCAATCGGGATCATTTTATTTATCATTACATTTATAATTAACGGTGTAGCAGATCTCTATTTGAATAAAACACGGAAATAATTAATAACCATGAAAGCCCAGACAGAACAAAAAATCGCAATTAGTATTTTATTCTTTTGTACATTTTTAGTTGTTGTTCCAGTTCTTATCATACTGATCATAATTTCAATCAAAGGTGCGGAAGCGCTTAACCTTACTTTTCTATTAGACATGCCCAGAGATGGTATGACTAAGGGCGGAATCTTTCCTGCCATCCTCGGAACTGTTTATCTTGTTACAGGTGCAATACTATTCGCAGTACCATTAGGGGTTCTTTCTGCAATTTATCTTGTGGAATACGCAAAAGATACTCCACTTAGTCGACTGATAAAGCTTGCAATTGTGAACCTTGCAGGCGTACCATCAGTCGTGTATGGTTTATTTGGACTTGGCATTTTCGTAATCTTCTTTGGATTTGGAGCCTCAATCCTTTCAGGCTCCCTCACACTTGGAATAATGATCTTGCCTGTAATAATAACCTCAGCAAGGGAAGCATTGGAAAGCGTTCCCAAATCATTCAGGATTGTAAGTCTGTCACTTGGAGCAAGCAAATGGCAAACAATACGACATTCAGTTCTACCTCATGCAATTCCCGGAATCCTGACGGGTACAATTCTCGGGCTCGGCCGTGCAGCCGGAGAAACCGCACCAATATTGTTCACAGTTGCAGCATTCTATTTGCCTAAATTACCACAATCAATTTTCGACCAAACAATGGCGTTACCCTATCATCTCTATGTAATCTCAACTCAGGTGCCTGGAATTCCAGAACATGTCAGGTACGGTACTGCACTTGTTCTCCTATTGCTTGTACTATTATTGAATCTTGGTGCTATAATTCTGCGTTACCAGTTCAGGAAGAAAAAGAAGTGGTAAATAATAATGTAAAAATATCTATACAGAATCTGTGCATTAACTACGGTAATGTAACCGCAGTAAAGAACCTGACACTCGATATTCTCAAAGGAGAAATTTTCACAATAATAGGTCCTGCAAGCTCAGGCAAATCATCTCTATTGCAATCGCTGAATAGGCTTAATGAAATATACCCATCCTACAAAAAATCTGGTATAATCTTACTTGATGGAGAAGACACAGACAAAATCGATGTTGAATTATTAAGAAGGCGTGTGGGTATAGTATTCGCATTACCGCTTCCATTACCTATATCTGTATATGACAACATAGCATACGGACCAAGAATGCAGGGAATTAAGAAAAAGTCTGTACTTGACGAAATAGTTGAAAAAGCTCTTGCCGAAGCATATCTGTTGGATGAAGTAAAGGATAGATTACATTCACCGGCAATGCACCTTTCTGGCGGGCAGCAACAAAGATTATGCATCGCTCGCGTGCTTGCGCTAAAACCTGAGGTCATAATGTTTGATGAACCTACTTCAGGACTTGATCCTATTTCAACTGCTCGTGTCGAAGAAACTCTGCGGAACCTTAAAGAGCATTACACAGTAATTCTTGTTACAAACAATGTTGCTCAGGCTGCTCGTGTTGGAGACAGAACAGCTTTTCTATTAATGGGTGAATTAGTGGAAGTAGACAGTACCAGTAGAATATTTACTGCACCTAAAGACAAAAGAACTGACGATTATATTACAGGAAAATTCGGATAATAAATATGAACAAGTCGGTCATCGAAACACGATATCTTAACCTATTTTATGGAAGTTTTCACGCTTTAATAGACATTTCCCTCTGTATTGAAGAAAACAAGATTACCGCACTAATTGGTCCATCTGGATGTGGCAAATCAACGCTAATACGTGTCTTCAATCGCATGAATGACCTTATTGAAGGCGTGCATATCACAGGGCAGGTTCTCGTAGAAGGTAAGGACATTTATGCACCTGGTACCGACCTGATAGAATTGCGCAGAAAAGTTGGAATGGTTTTTCAAAGACCCAATCCATTCCCTCTCTCAATTAAAGATAACATTACGTTCGGATTGGAAATTCATAATGACAAAAGAAAATCAGATTATTCTGAAATTATCGAGGAATCTTTAAAAAGCGTATTGCTCTGGAACGATTTAAAGGATAAACTTAATCAGTCCGCTCTCGGATTATCTCTTGAGCAACAACAGAGACTCTGTATTGCCCGGGTTATCGCCATGAAACCCCAGATTATCCTAATGGATGAGCCTTGCTCAGCACTTGATCCAATATCTACCTCAAGAATAGAAGAACTTATCCAAGAACTCAAGAAAGATTATACAATAGTCATAGTAACCCATAATATGCAACAGGCTGCACGTGCAAGCGACAATACTGCTTTTCTTTATCTCGGAAAACTTATAGAATACGGCGAAACAAAAAGACTATTCTCAGCACCAAAAGAAAAACAAACGGAAGATTATATAACTGGCAGATTTGGTTAGACATTATTAAATTAATTAAAAATGGAGTTGATACCATGGATAGACATTTTCAAAGAGAACTGGAAAGCTTAAAGACTACCTTAATTAAAATGGCTAGTATGGTTGAAGAAAATTTCTTACTGGCATTACGGGCAGTAATGGAAAAGAATATAGAGCTTACCCATAAGGTAATTGAAACCGACAAACGTATTGACAAACTGGAACTCGAAATTGATGATGCAGTAATTGATTTACTTGCACTCCAACAACCTGTTGCAAGTGATCTTAGATTTATACTTGCCGCATTGAAAATAAACAACGACCTTGAAAGAATCGGCGATCACGCGGTTAACATAGCTGAAGCTACCGACATTCTTGTCCAATATCCTGATGCCGAATTGCTGGAAGAAATTCCTCAAATGGCAGAGATTGCAAGAAATATGTTAAAAGATTCCCTGGATAGCTTCATTCAGGTAGACCCATCTAAAGCTCGTGCCGTACTGAAGACAGATGATAAGATTGATGATTTAAATCGACAGGTGGCACATAAAATAATAGAGCACGTAAAGAATAACTCAAAAACCGCAGAACTCGGACTTGAAATTTCACGGATAAGCAGAAACCTGGAGAGAGTTGCAGATCTGACAACCAACATTGCGGAAGAGGTAATATTCTATATACAGGCAAGAGTTGTCAAACACCACGCAGAAGAAAAAGACCAAAAATAAAAGCGTACTATCTGCCGAACCTTTCTAATTACGGAGCTAATTCCTGTTCTCCAAACACTTTTACGCTACAATTTCTTGGAAAATTATTATTGGCAATGATGACTTACAAGAGCGACTTATATTCAACAGCAAATTTCAATAGAGAATGACTTCCGTGAATATTCAGTTTGTTGCAAATATTAAAACGGTGATTCTCAACAGTTCGATAACTAATCTTCAATTCCTGCCCTATTTGTTTGCTAGTCTTATTTTCTGCTATAAGCTTTAACACTTTCCGCTCCATTTGTGTCAAATATTTCAATTGAGGCTTTTTTTTCAATAGTTGTTGTGTACGATCATTTCTACTTGCCATGTATTCTGAAATTGAAGGGCTTATAAAATTTTTCCCTTCCGCTACTGTTTTTATTCCTTCTACAATATCGCTTACTGCACATTCCTTTAGAACATAACCTTTAACTCCCATATCCATTGCTTCATTAAACATATCCTCTTCTTTGTACATAGTTAGAATAATTATTTTTATCGGAAGTGACCTCTTGATAATCTCATTTGCAACTCTTAATCCATCAAGGTATGGCATTTCAATATCAAGAAGCATCACATCAGGCATTAAATCTTCTGCGAACTCCAAAGCTTCCTGGCCATTTTCAGCCTCACCAATAACCTGTATGGTCTTCTCTTCCGCTACTGCTAAAAGTAAACCCTTTCTGAAAATCGGATGATCGTCTGCTATTAGCACCCTTATTTTTCTATTGTGCATAGCTCAATCGCCAGTTCTAATCGTCATTAGCACTCTTGTTCCAACTCCAATATTCGATTCTATTTTCATTGTGCCACCAATGTACTTTACTCGTTCCATAATACCCAAAATACCTAATCCACCATTCCTTTCTGCTGAAATATCAAATCCAGTTCCATTATCTTCAACATCAATATTTACTCTATTATGCCATCTTTTTATTCTAACTTTCGCTAAAGTAGCTTTCGAATGTTTCACGATGTTGCTTACGCATTCCTGGACAATTCTATATAAATGAATTTCCATATCCTTCGGAATAACATTATCAATGGGATCTATATCGCATTTAAATTCAATGGTTGTAGCCTTTTCCGCTCTGTCTATTATTGATTCGATAGCTTTTGTCAATCCTAATTTATCAAGCTGGTATGGTCGTAATTGATAGGTTATTTCTCGTGTTTCCTGCAATGCTTGAGATGCTGCATTGCTTATTTCATGTAATTGCTCTTCTACAACTTTCCTGTTCTTAAGATTATTCAGAGCTAACATAGCACGATTCTTTATGATCATTAATTCCTGACCAATACTGTCGTGTAATTCAGAAGCAATCCTTTTGCGCTCTGTCTCCATCGAGTCAATTAGACGTTGAGCGTAAATATCTTTTTTATTTCTTGTACGAGCAAACCCCTTTAAATATAGATATGCAACCACTGCCAGCAAGACAACTATTACTGCACAAAGCAGCCAACTATTTAACAACCAGGCTATCAAAGTCTCCCTATTAATTTATGAAACAACACTCTTCAAATAATCTAATCTCATAAATGAATTAAAAGAAATTTTGCATCAGTGTCAAGAAATCAAATTTAACAATCATCGCTTTCAAATTAACCATTGAACAGTATAACTGATAGCTGTATATTAATATGTAGGATATAAAATTAAAATACTATGTAAAATGCCGTTCAAACTAATTACAGAACTAAAACCATCTGGTGACCAGCCCGAAGCAATTGAAAAACTTGTAGCTGGTATAAAGGCTGGTGAACAATATCAAACGCTACTGGGAGTTACAGGAAGTGGAAAAACGTTCACCATTTCGAACGTCATTGCAGCTATTAACAAGCCGGTACTGGTTATTTCTCACAACAAAACACTGGCGGCTCAGTTATACGCAGAGTTCAAAAATTTTTTCCCATATAATAAGGTGGAATTTTTCATAAGCTACTATGATTATTATCAACCTGAAGCATATATACCTTCCACGGATACATACATAGCAAAGGATTCATCCATAAACGATGAAATAGACAGGCTAAGACTGAGAACGATAAGTGCTCTGCTGAGCAATGATCCAAACGTAATTGTTGTTGCATCGGTAAGTTGCATATATAGCATCGGTTCTCCAGATGATTGGATAAGCCAAATACTTGTTCTAAAGAAAGGCGAACGCATTAATCGACAGGAGTTCATTAGAAAGCTGGTCGACCTTTTGTATATTCGGAACGATTACGAATTTTCCAGGGGAACATTCCGCGTTAGAGGAGATATTGTGGAAATAATCCCGAGTTATGAAAAAGATGAAGCAATTAGAGTTGAATTTTTCGATGACGAAATTGAAAAGATTACATACATAGATGCGCTAAACGGCGGTTCACTCGGTGAGACCGATTACGAGATAATATACCCTGCAAAACAATTTATCACATCTCCTCCCTCAATAGAACGAGCTCTTAAATCAATAAATGAAGAACTCATAGAACATGTAGCCGAACTTAAGGCACAGGGGAAATTTCTGGAAGCCCAACGCCTTGAACAAAGAACACGTTTCGATATGGAAATGTTAAGAGAGATCGGATATTGCACAGGAATAGAAAATTATTCAAGACATCTTGCTGGAAGGCCCCCGGGATCTCGACCAGCTTGTTTACTTGATTACTTCCCTGAAGATTATCTAACCATAGTTGATGAGTCGCATGTAACCATACCCCAGTTGTACGGAATGTATGCCGGCGATCGTTCAAGAAAGGTTACACTAGTAGAATATGGATTTAGATTACCATCTGCTCTAGATAATAGACCGTTGACTTTCGAAGAATGGGAAGCAATGACCAAGCAGGTTATTTTTGTAAGCGCAACGCCAGGTCCATATGAACTTGAAAAATGTAAAGGTGTAGTAGTCGAACAGGTTATTCGACCAACGGGACTGGTTGATCCAGAAGTAGAAGTAAGACCAAGCAATAATCAGCTTGACGATCTTATAAAAGAAATAAGAGTTCGCGTGGCAAGAAAGGAAAGAACCCTTGTAACAACATTAACAAAACGCATGGCAGAAGACCTTGCAGATTATTTGTCTAACATAGGTATAAAAGTCAGATATCTCCATTCTGAAATTGACGCACTCGAAAGGGTCGAGACCGTACGAGATCTAAGGCTGGGTGAATTTGATGTGCTCGTGGGCGTCAACCTGCTCCGTGAAGGGCTTGATCTTCCAGAAGTCTCACTGGTCGCAATCATTGATGCTGACAAAGAAGGTTTTCTACGTTCCGAACGGTCACTAATTCAAACAGCTGGAAGAACTGCTCGAAACGCTAACGGTAAAGTAATACTCTACGCTGATAAAATTACAGATTCGATGCAAAATATGATTAATGAAACCAATCGGAGACGTGCAAAACAAATAGCATACAACAAAACTCATGGTATAAAACCCATCACCATATATAAGACCGTTGATGAAATTCTTGCCGCTACTACAATAGCAGATATAAAGACTAAACAAGAACAACGAGGATACAGAAACAAACCTATGATTGTATCTGAACAAGTGTTTAGATATTTAACAAAAGATCAAAGAAAAGATTTAATTGATGAACTTGAAACCGAAATGAGAAAAGCTGCAAAAGACCTTGAATTTGAAAAAGCTGCTGAATTGAGAGATGAGATTGAAAGATTAAAAAAACATTTGTAATATTGTTTTTGGTATTCAGCATCATAAATTACATTCATGTTATCGCGCCAAGAAATTCTGGATATTTTTATAAACACATTTGCAGATTTTATTCATCCAAATCTATGCATAATCTGCAATAGCGCTACTAGTAGCAAAAATAAAATATGCCACAAATGCTGGGAAACTGTCCCTATTATTACGAAAAACCATCCTCTTTACTATAACATTGCCTCCAAACTAATTGCTGAAGGACATGTCAACAATCTAGTGACATGTTACCTCTTTCAAAAAGAAAACCCGTTCCAGCATATAATTCACATGCTCAAATATAATGAATACAAATCGATTGGCTTAGAATTGGGTAGAAGAATCGGAAGATTGATTCAGGATAGTCAAATTAGAATAGACTTTATTGTACCAGTTCCAATTCATAAAATAAAAGAAAGAGAAAGAGGATATAACCAGGCAGAAATTATTGCCAGAGGAATTTCTGCAATAATAAATAAACCAATCGAAAAAAACCTCATTAAGCGAGTAAGAAATACAATAAGTCAAACTAAACTGAATATAGAACAGAGGAAGGCAAACGTAACTGGAGCTTTTAAGGCGGACTCCCAGAAACTGCAAAATAAATCAGGAAGTCACTGCCTTCTGGTTGATGATATAATCACGACAGGTTCTACAATAAATGCTTGCGCTAAAGAACTTAACAAATACGGAATAACAATCATAGCCGCCTCTGCAGGGATAACTGATTTCCACACAAAATTCTAAGGATTTTTCTCATTTTTTATAGAAACAATTAGTAAAATTCCTGTCCATTTGTAAAAATAATAGCATCCCTTTTATATGGAATTTTATCTATGAAATATTTAAAATATAGCATGGGATATAATAAGAAGATAAGTAATCCATTAAAAATTCAAGGAACCAGAAAAACCACAGAATCACATTAATTTAACCGGGCGAATATAAGAATTGGTACCACAAGAAAACATAACGGGAAACGAATACTCTAACAAGATAAGTGAAATACTAAAGCGTACAAATCAGCTTATCAAGGAAGGCAAACTCGATAGCGCCCAAGGAGAATTAATACGAGCTAACCTTGAGGCAAAGGAGCGTTATTACAAGAATCTATCTTCCGGTCAAAAAAAAGAAAAATTTGACACATCAACTAATATGCCCCTTGAACCTTCGTTAACCCCAATTGAAACTTTAATGAATAAAATAATATCAACGCCTCAAAAAGAATCAAAGGCAAGTATTATTGATTCAGAAATAAAAACAGGGCACTTGAATGACAAGAACACTGCAAACAAGCAAAGGAATCGAAAAGTAGAATATGACTACTACCGTGAAGCTTTAAAAAGTATGTGGATGGATGGGCCATTATCACAAGAGGAAAAAAAGCAATTAGAAGAACTAAAACTTGTTCTTGAAATAACCGAACCCGAGCATCAAACACTTGAAAAAGAAGCAAAGCTAATCTGTTATAAGGATGCATTACAGCAATTTCTTTTAAGTGGAATATCACCTGTAAAAGGGGCAAAAACAATTGTAGCAATCAGAGAAGCATTTGGCATTACAAAAGCAGAACACGAAGAAATACAAAAAAAATATTTTACAAAGGCAAAAGAGTCTCGTGAAAAGATACTTCTTATTGATGATGACAAACAATTTCTCGAAGCTATCTCCGCATTATTAATTGAAGGTGGCTTTCAGGTAACCGCCGTTGATAACGCCGACGAAGCATATTCAATTCTGCAAAAATACACACCTGATTTGATATTATGCGATATAAAACTAGAAAATTCTTCTATGGATGGATTAGCTTTTTTCAAAAAAATTCAACTTGATAAGAGAATTCGACAGATACCCTTTATTTTCGTTACAGGCTATTCAGATGAAAATATAGCACGTGCAGGAAGAGAGCTTGGAGTCGATGACTTCATTACAAAACCCGTCTCCAAAAATGTATTAATATCTCTAGTTCGAGGTAAAATAAAAAGATTCAAACAGCTTTTCAATCAATAGCCTGTAATTCTTACGCAATTTAGATCTGCTCCCTAATAATCTATTAACATTTCTACAAAGAGACTCTAGTTTTATCTGATTGCCAGTAGGTACTTTCCTAGAATTGCTCAAAATCAAAAGAAATTTGGGAATTTTTTCCTATGTAATGTGAGAAATTATCGGAACACTTATTGAAACATAATTAAATTAGAATAGAAAAGAGAATGAAAAATGAATACCTCAGCTCAAATAAATAACAATTACCAATTACCTCATAGATTAACACCTCGAGACGACATAAAGAAGGTAGTAAGTGAATTTCTAAAACGAGCGGATGAGTTAATAAAAATAGGCAGTCTTGACCTTGCCCAGATGGAAATACAAAAAGCCAAAGAAAAAGACCCCAAAAATATATATGCACTTGCCCTTGAAGAACGTATTTCCACACTTCGTAAAGAAATGGAACTAGCCAGATCCGCAGAAGAAAAGAAAACAAAAATCTCATCAAAATCCTCAAAAACCGAAGGAATAAATCCACAATATCAGAAAACATCGCAGGACAATGCAACAACCTCAACAGTTGCTCCTCTGGCTAAAGCTAAAAAACTAACAAAAGACCAGGACAAGGTTATCGATCGAAGCATAGAGCTGGAATCTTATAAAGAAGCTCTTATTGAAGCCTGGAAAAACGGATGTCCGTCACAGGAAACACAACGTTATTTGAATGAATTAAGAGAATTGCTCGAAATTACCCAAACAGAACACGAAAGTTTGGAAAGAAGTGCAAAACACGAGTGTTATAAGAAAGCAATACTTCAACAATTATCAATTAATCCTTCTGTCTTAAATGATCCTACTTCCATGGAATCATTACAACAAGCTTTTAAGATCAGTCGGGAAGAACATGAAAATATCCACACTCAAATAATCAATGCTTTACAGCGAAAGCCAAGAGAAAAAATACTGGTCATAGACGATGATTCAAGACTTCTTCAACTGATATGCGAGGCGCTAGAAAATAACGGATTCGAAGTGATTGCACTGCAAACATCAGACGAGGCTTATGCTTTACTCCGTAAATTTACACCCGATTTAATTTTATGCGATATAAATTTAGAAACATCAACAATGGGGGGATTTACATTCTATGAAAAAATTCAGGAAATAAAGCACATCCAAGGTATTCCATTCATTTTCTTAACAGGTTTAACAGACGAGACTCTGGTTAGAACCGGGAAAGAATTAGGTGTAGATGATTATCTTACTAAACCCATCTCTGAGCAAACTCTGATAGCTACAATTCGTGGTAAATTAAAAAGGTTCAAGCAACTCAAAAATATTTGTCAACTATCTGCTAATACCTGAGAAAGCAGAATTCTTGTAATATAGAGAGCAGATGGATTTACTCAACTACCCAAGGCTCCAGAAGGTTTTCTCCGATTCCTGCTATGAAACGTGAAGGCTTTGTTAAGATTAAACCTGTCTCTCTATCGTATACATTCATTGGATATGTAATTATCAAGTTTTCTTTCGCACGCGTGCAAGCAACATACATTAGACGGCGTTCTTCTTCCATCTCTTCTTCACTTTCTGCAGAACGCATTGCAGGAAATCTACCCTCAAGCGCGCAGATTATGAATACTGTGTTCCATTCTAATCCTTTTGCACTGTGTATTGTTGATAAAGTTAAATATTCGGTCTCACGTCCCGGTGACTCAATATCGCTAACGCTTTCATTGGGAGGTTCAAGTGCAAGATCAGTCAAAAGATCGTTTACCGATCTATACCTTTCTGATATATTCAGGAAAATATCCAGGTCTTTTTTTCTCTTGGAATAATCTTCATAACGTGCATACATGATGGGTTCATAATATTCTATAATCCTATATACTTTTTCCGAAGGCAAAATGCTGGGATCAGCTACATTTTTCAATACTTCAATGAGCTTTCTGATATTTTCAGGATAATTATTATATTCCATCCAAAACTTCGTTGTTGATGTAATGGTTTCTTTATATTCTTTCGACAAACCGATGCGTCTCGCTACAATATCATCAATAACTTTCTCAGCTGTACGCGGACCTATACCATCGATGAGTAGTAAAATTCTATTCCAAGCCACCACATCAATCGGATTTTCCGTTACTCGCAAATAAGCAATTATATCCTTAACATGAGCAGTCTCGATAAATTTAAAGCCCCCATATTTTTTGAATGGAATATTTGCTTTTACCAATTCTATTTCCAGATCAAACGAATGAAACGAAGATCTAAATAGAACAGCAATCTCTTTCAGAGGAATTCCCATTTCTCTGAACTCCAGAACCTTCTGAACAACAAATAAGGATTGTTGATTTTCAGTCTGAGTTGCAACCAGTTGAGGTAAAGCTCCTCCCCTCTTTGTGGTATATAATCTTTTTACATACACCATAATTCAATCAACTTTATTATACTATAATTCAATCACTTAACGTTATTACTCTTTACTGTCTGGTATTTCTCCAAGCAAAATTGCATTAGCTAAATTCAAGATTGGCTGGGTACTTCTGTAATTTTCTTCTAACTTTATAACTTTACAGTTTTCAAATTCCTGTGCAAATGTCAAAATATTCTTAATTGTCGAACCTCGAAATGAATAAATGCACTGAGCATCATCACCGACAACCATAATGTTTTTATGTTTGAATGCCAAGAGCTTCACAATGTCAGCTTGCAATCTATTTGTATCCTGATATTCATCAACCATAATGTATTTATAGCGCTCCGATAATGTAGCTCTTATGGGATCGTTCAACTCAAGCAATTTAACAAGGTTTAGCAAAAGGTCATCGTAATCCATCAGATTATGTTCCTTTTTGTATCTCTGGTAAACGGAGTGAAGATTTATAATATCAGGTTCAAGTTCGAGATATTGTGGATAGTATTTCACCAGCATTTCTCTTATTGATATCTCAGTATTAACCGAGCGGCTATAAATATCGAACAAAATATCTTTACGTGGAAATCTTTTTTCTCTGGCATCGAGTTTCATTCTGGTGCGAATTAGATTTATCACATCTTCAGCATCAGTCTGATCAAGAATTGTGAAGTTATTTTCATAACCCAATAAACTTGCATATTTACGTAGCACGCTATTTGCAAATGAATGAAATGTTCCTCCCGAAATCCGCTCGCAGCGACTGTCCAAAAGCATTGATGCTTTTCGTAACATTTCCTGAGCAGCTTTTCTTGTAAAAGTCAACAACAAGATAGAATCCGGCTTTACACCAAGTTCAACTAAATATGCCACTCTATATACTATCGTGCGAGTCTTGCCAGTACCAGCTCCTGCAATAACAAGATGTGGACCATCCACAGAAGTTACAGCTTCATACTGCGAGGAATTTAATTCCCGTTCATAATTAATACGAAAATTTCTAGGTTGAATTAGTTGAAGACTTCTGCCAGAGGCTGGATTCTTTAACGTAAACTTCTTCATTTCATCAAAATTATATGTTTATGAATGTATTTATAAAATAGCAGAAAAAATATGGAAAATCTAATCATACAAAAATTCGAAAATCTATGATTGTCTTCTACGTATTTTTGGTTTACATAAGCTAGTTATAGGAAAGGCAATAAGTTGCTATGATATTTCTCAGAAATCAATACATTAATTTAAAATTTCAGGATTAGAAAAATTTTATTAAAATTCTCTAAAAAACTTTCCTACACTGCTTGAGTTTTCAAAAACTAAAGCGTAAGTTAGATTATTATATTTGAATAAATTAAGTATATTTACCTATTTTTCGAAAAAAACCAGGAACAAAAAAATGAATGTATTAGTTTTGAATTGTGGCAGCTCGTCTCTAAAGTTTCAGATAATACAAACAGATCCTGAATTAATCAAAAAGGATGCGGACAGGAAACTTGCCAAGGGTTTAATTGAACGAATAGGGAGTCAGGCACTTGTCACATTAGAAGCCAGTGGGAAACCTCCAAAAAAAACCACAGCGTCGTTACGTGATCACCTCACCGCTTTGGATTACGTTATTAAATGGATTATTTCGGAAGAGTCCCAGATACCTGACGTAACCAACCTTAAAGATATTCATGCAATTGGGCACAGAGTTGTACATGGCGCTGAAAAATTCTCAAAATCAATTCTAATAGACGACAACGTAATACACGGAATACAGGACTGTATTGAACTAGCTCCTTTGCACAATCCGGCAAATCTCAAAGGAATTTTAGCAGCCCGCGAATTATTAGGCTCATCAGTACCTTCGGTAGCAGTATTTGACACGGCTTTTCATACTACAATGCCTGAAGTTTCATATTTGTATGCTATACCTTATCAGTTATATCAGCGCCACAAAATAAGAAGATACGGATTTCATGGCACATCGCATAGATACATTGCATATAGATACAGACAACTAACAGGGAAATCAGTAGAGCAGACCAATATAATTACGTTGCATTTAGGTAATGGCTGTTCAGCATGTGCAATCAAAAATGGAAAATCATATGATACATCGATGGGCTTTTCACCACTCGAAGGCTTAGTAATGGGCACAAGATGCGGAGATATAGATCCAGCAATAATTGAATATCTTCATCACAAAGAAGGTTTGACAATAAACGAGATATTTACATTACTTAACAAGCAGTCAGGCTTGCTAGGGATTTCGGGATTAACCAATGATGTGCGTGATTTGCTTGAAGAGGCAAATGTTCACAACGATAGGAGAGCTTTATTAGCCCTCGAAATTTTTGCTCAAAGAGTAAAAAAATATTTAGGTGCTTACCTCGCAGAAATGAACGGCACAGATGCAATAATATTTACAGGTGGAATAGGTGAAAACGCATCGTCACTCAGAAAACTCATTTGCTCAAATCTCGAATGGCTCGGAATTGAAATAGATGAAAATTTGAATAACAATATGATAAGCGGCAAGGAAGGCTGGATAAATTCAAAAAATAGCAGAATAGATGTTCTGGTTATACCAACAAATGAAGAACTACTAATAGCAAGAGACACAGTTGAATGCGTATTAAAATTGAATAACAACTAGTTAAAAATTTCTTTACGGCGTCCAAAAATTGTAGAATATAAGAAACTGCATCTATTAATGACGAAACTATTGTAGAAAAATCATTATTATTAAATGTATTGGTTTTGTCTATTATTTTTCAGCTTTTTTACTTCGATTTTAAATTCTAATTTTATTGACATTCTAGTATTGCCAAGCTATCTTAAATAAAGACAAGTAGCCGTAATTAACGCACTGAAGATGATAACAACAAACATAGGACAATGAATTCGAGCATAAAAAACATTGGCGCAGTAATGTTTACTGATATCTCTGGTTTCTCAAAGAAACTTACAGAAAATGAAGCGCGTGCATTTGAACTTCTTAAAACACATGATGCTCTGCTTCGTGTGCTAACGGCAAAATTTGATGGAAAAATCATCAAATCACTGGGTGATTCTTTTGTAGTTGAGTTTCCCAGCAGTGTAGGTGCAATTAAATGCGCAATTGAAATCCAAAAAAGGCTCTGGAACTTTAACAGGGGAAAAGCTGAATTAGACACAATTAGGGTCAGGATAGGACTTCACATCAAGGAAGTAGAAAATCGACAACCTGATGCTACAGATAATGACATAGCCATAGCAACCCGTATCGAATCATTAACCGAACCTAACAGAATATGCATAACTGGGGATTTTTACATTAGCGTCAAAGATCATCTTCAGCTAAATGTTTATGAGATAGGCAAATTAGAAATCAAAGAAATTTCCCGTACGGTGGATGTTTTTGAAGTTCTAATTGATTCAATACCTGAACTATCATATCCATCGGACACTGCATTGGAAGCAGCAGCAATAAGAAAAAGCACTTATGCCACCATTCTTGAAACTGAAGAATTAAAAGAAGCAAAACAAATTGAAGAAGCAAAGCAGAGAATCCTAAGTGGACTAACAAAAACAGATGAAGATAGAAATAAAAAAATAGCTTTTCATTATGCAAGAGCAGAAGCTTTCTATGAAGCAGGTCAACTTGAAAGTGCTGAAAAAGAATTGGAGGAAATATCAAAACTTGAGGCTGAATATAAAGAGCAAATAGAAAAAGAAAGAAAAAACAGAGAACAAGAACAAATTATACAAAGTCATTTAAGAAAAGCCAAGGATTTCTTTGAATTAGGTTACTTAGATGAAGCAGAAGCAGAAATTAATGAAGTACTCAGAATACAACCTATTCATATAGAAGCTCAACAATTATTGATGAAGATCGAAGAAGAAAGATATCACCGTGAAGAATTAGAGAGACTCAAAAAAATAGAATCAGAAAAAAAGGAAGAAATCTCTGAAGAAGAAAAAAAGATTGAAGNACTACTAGAACAGGCTCGTGGTTACTTCCAGCAGGAAAAATTAACTGAAGCAACTTTTGTATTACGCGATATTTTCCTGATAGATCCAAACCATTCTGCAGCAAGAAGACTTGAGGAAAGTATACGACAAGCCCGGCAGGCAAGAGAAGAATTACAAAGAATAGTAGAAGAAGGGGTGTTAGAAAAACCTGCTATAGAACACTTGCCAGAAATCAGCCAACTTAGAAAAAGACTGGAAGAGCATAAAAGCAGAGCCGGATTTACAGTAAAAACCCGCAAGTTCAGAGCTGATCACAGAAGATCGTATCAACTACTTATGTACTTCGTTTCTGCCATAATCATATTATGGGCCATAATATTTGCTATAGATTACATATTCCCAAAAACAGCCAGAATTGCTATACTTCGATTCACAAATGCACCAGGTTATAAAAAGGAGAGCGATTTAACTACTGCATTGCCGATAATACTCGCAAGGGATTTTTCAGATTGTTCCCATTTAACAGTTATTTCACCATCATCAGCTTTATCCTTCAATCCTGATCCTGCCAGCCTCTCCAAAATTGCTAATAGACTTAAAGTAGACTATTTAATTTTTGGCACGATTGATGAAAAACAGGGACAGTACTCGATAGAATTAAGCATGTTCAACACTGAAACTGAAAAAATAATAGACCTGCCTCCAATAAATGGAACATTAGGCGATTTAAGAAAAATCCGACAATCGATACTGAAAACAACTATTGAAGGACTTAATATCAGAACTGACATACCAGAATTATCGGATTACGGAGACCAAAGAGCCATTTCAGATTATTTGAAAGCTATTAATTTGCTTCAAAGTAAGTCCAGCGCAAATATAGATACAGCAATACAACTATTGAAATCGGCAGTGCAAAAAGATCCAGCATTCCACGTTGCATATGCTACACTTGCAGAAGTCGAATTAAAAGCATATCGAGATATGGAAGATCCTGCATCCATCAAGTTAGCTTTTTCATATGCGAATAAATCGCTAGAATACTCTGATAAGAACGCTCTTGCTTATCGGGTACTGGGCAGTTACTATCGTATTATGCAAAACTGCAAAGCATCCTATTCTTATCTATCAAAAAGCATTCAGCTTAATTCGCAGGATCCAGAAACACATCGAGAAATGGCACTCTTACATCTTATGGGTCGGCGATACGAAGATGCAGCAATATATGCAAACAATGCAATACTTTACGATCCTAGAAATTATGAATCCTATTTTACTGCGGGACTAGTTCAGCATTTGAAACAGAATTATGAAGAAGCTGATAGGCTCTACGAGCAGGCTCAAGCTCTTATGGAAAACAGTACAATGTTGTCAGCATATTACAGGCAGAACGTCTGGATTGCTCAAGGAAACTACGACAAAGTAATAAGCCACTGTCAACAAATGCTCCAAACATATGAAGACAATTACAAGTATTATTATTGGATTGGGAGAGCCTATCAGTTTGCGTTGAAAATAAACGAAGCACAAGAATGGTTACAAAAAGGACTCACAGTGGCTCTCGTATCTCTTGAAGAAGACTCGAGTGATGCAATTGCCTATACTTACGCTGCTCTGGCTCATACTCGGTTAGGCCAGTTCGCAGATGGTGAATCTGCACTAAAAAAAGCTTCGGAACTTGACAGTACCTCAGTTGAAATACTATACCGAAAAGCCAATTTATATGCTATTCAAAGGAACAAAGAGAAAGCTCTTTCTGCTCTTTCAGAAGCACTTAGCAAACAATATAGATTTGATGAAATAATTAATCCTGACCTATCATCTTTATGGAATGAACCTGAATTCATGGAACTCACCACAAAAAGGTTCGAAGCAGCACCTGCCACAAGAAGGGATTAACACCTTTCAAAAAAATAGGTAAACCTGCAAGAACGAAACTACTTAATATTAAAATTACATTTGCCTCCATCATTTTTTTTGCATAAGTTAGAATAAATTTTCAGAAATTGACGAGCAATATTTTTCTATGTCCTTTAAGCGTAGAGCAGCAAGGGAAAAGGTCTTGCAAGCTTTATATGCATATGAGCTTTCGCAAGAACCTATAGAAGTCATTATGGACAATTTGTTCAGCAGCCTTCAAAAACAGACTTCTTCCCACGCATTTGCAAGACAGTTAACATTAAAAGCTATAAATTGTTCCAAGGAATTAGATGAGATAATCAAGCGACATGTGGAAAACTGGGAATTCAACCGTTTAGCCACGATAGATCGAATCGTACTTCGTATGGGTATTTGCGAACTATTATATTTTGAAGACATACCGCCAAAAGTGACAATAAATGAAGCTATCGAGATTGCTCGAAAATTCAGTACAGATAAAAGCGATAAGTTTGTCAACGGAGTCCTGGATTCCGTACTGGAGGAGCTTACTGGTCAGGGTAAAATAAGAAAATCAGGTCGAGGTTTGGTCGATTCACCCCCAAAAAAATCAAAAAGATCTTCCAAGAATGACTCTCAGGAATAATTCAAAACAATTAAACCGCATTACCGCAACAGGATGGCAAATATTTTCATGGAGTCTATTTGATTTTGCCAATACAGCTTTCTATGTAATCATCTTGACAGTTGGTTATCCAATATATTTCAAAGAAATTGTAGTGCAAGGAATTAAGGAAGGAGATCTGTTATGGGGAAGCTCCTTTAGCATTTCCATGTTTATAGTAGCTATCTTATCTCCCATTCTTGGTGCCGTTGCAGATTCTGGCTTCGGTAAAAAGATATTCCTCTTTGCGTTTACTTTTCTATGTATCCTAAGCTCAGGACTGCTTTTCTTTGTAAAAGAAGGTATGATTTTGCTCGGAATGCTGTTATTAATTCTTGCGAATATCGGGTTTGAAGGCGGATTGGTGTTTTACGATGCATTTCTCCCAGAAATCACAACAGCCAGATCATACGGAAGGGTATCAGGGTATGGTTATGCTTTAGGTTATGCGGGTTCTCTTGTTACACTTGCAGTTTGCTATCCGCTCTACTCCTCTGGATTGGGCATTAGTAATACTTTAAACATTCGAATAAGCTTCTTAATAGCCTCTGGTTTTTTTCTATTTTTTTCACTCCCCCTCTTCCTTTTTCTGCCAGATAGGCAACGCATTAAGAAAATAACTTCAAACTTTATCCAGATAGGCTTTCAACGTTTAAAGAATACTTATAATAATATCACTAAATACAAAAATATTGTTAGATTTCTTATTGCATTCTTTATATATATAGATGCTGTAAACACGATTATCATATTCTCAAGCATTTTTGCACGTGAGACTTTAAAAATGGAAATGAGCGAAATTGTAATATTTTTTGCCCTTGTTCAGACCTCTGCAATATTAGGCTCAATTAGCTTTGGTATCCTGTCCGATCGCATAGGTCATAAAAAAACTCTCAGCACAACACTGCTACTGTGGCTTCTCATCACTGTTGTTGCTTACTTTACCCAAAGTAAAACGCTCTTTTTCTTTCTTGGCATTTTTGCGGGAATTGCTCTGGGTTCATCTCAATCCACAAGCAGGGGATTAATGTCTATTATTACACCTATTGACAAAAGAACAGAGTTTTTTGGATTCTATTCTTTCTTTGGAAAAGCATCCGCGATCCTTGGGCCTTTTATATTTGGATTAATATCATCATCTTTTAATCAAAGACTGGCTATTATTGCGGTTGGAATTTTAATTCTATCCGGGTTAATTGTTTTACAGGGTGTAATAGAACGTAGAACAAAATAAAAAAAATTAAAGGAGGTTAAAATGCGAAATCTAAACTTACTTGGTTTGGCTCTAATGGTGTTATTGCTTGGGTGCCGTGAAGAACCCAAAGAAACACCTACAAGTGGTAATTTGCATATTTATGTTACTGAATCCATAGCACCTATTCTAATCAGACAGATAAACTCTTTTCTTAGCCTGTATGCTCAAAATGGTGCNAATATAACTTACACTGTAGTTACCTCTAAGGAAGCAAAAAGGCATTTCCTATTTGATTCATCCAGAATTGTATTCCTTCNGGAACAGCTAACTCAAGAAGAAAAAGGAAAAGCTAAGAATATTTATGGTGAAATAAACGAATTAATAATAGGATACGATGGAATTGCAGTTATATCGAACCAGAAAAACAAAGTGGAAGGCATAACGACCTCGGAAATAAAAAACATTATAACCAATAAGTTAAGTAGATGGGAGCAACTTAAAGGAAATAAAGGCTTCAGGGGCAAAATTAAACTTTATATTCAAAAAGATTCAGATGTAACAGAATTTCTGGAAAAACGCTTCCAGCTACCACAAATTAATTATGCAAACATGGATTTAACCACAACTGAGTCAGAAATAGAAACCGCAAGACTCGTAAAAGATAATATTAATGGATTGGGCTTTATACCTATAAGCTGGCTGGACTCATTGAAAGGTGATTTAAAGGTTCTTGGCATCGCCCGTACAAAAGAAGATACAGATACTTCATTTGCTTCAGCTTCAAATGTTATAGGACAATATTTTATTCCACATCCAGCTTACTTATTCAAGAATTACTATCCTCTAAAAAGAGCTATCTATATGTATACGCAAGGTGGTGCAGGGCTTACTGCTGGATTTGCCTCATACGTTGGATCATCTGAAGGTCAGAAGCTATTGCTGGAACAAGGGGTTTTACCGGGGACACAGCCCATAAAGCTTAAAGAAAGCCCTTACTAAACAATAGAGTGAAATTTGTAATTAAGGTTTCCTGGAGCTATCTGAAGATTCCAGTAGTAAAGCTAACCAGCGTGTTTCATCACTGGTTTCAAGGGCATATTTCAAAGCCATAGTGAATGGGACACATAATACCATACCAATAAGTCCAAACAAGCTACCCCAAAAAATAAGAGATAGAAATACAACAAGCGTCGACAAGCCAACTCTTTTTCCAACGATCCTAGGTTCTATTAATGTCCCAATAACAAAGTTGATGACCAGATAGCCTAAAAGCACAAACAATGCTCTAGTAAACCCAAACTGGACAAAGGCAAGAATTAAGGGTGGTATAACAGCAATGATTACACCTATGCTGGGCACATAATTCAATAAGAAGGCAAAGAAACCCCACAATATTGGGAAATCTAGTCCCAGGACTAACAATAATAACCAGGAAAGAATTCCCGTAACTATACAAATAATGGTTTTCACATACATATATTCATTTAAACTTCTGATAAAATCTCTTAAAGAAAGAAGAGATTTGTTTGGTGCTTTTAAGAGTCTTCCTATTTTCATAGTAAGCTGAGTAACTTCCAGAAGAATAAACATAACTATTAGAAAAACAAGGAAAATATTCGAGAGTGTAGAAGTTAACCCTGAAAGTAAATTTGTTGTTGTGCCAATTACGGCCGATGGATCTATATATTTAACCAGATCAACATTTTCCGATACAACTCCTGCTTGAACTAGAAAAGATTTTACAATACTGAGCTTTTCATTTATTTGACTTTGATAAACTGACAAATTACTTGCAAAGTTTGCTATTGAGGTTCCAACTAATACTCCAAACAATAGAATTATCAAAAACATGGTTAATATCACAACTAAGGCAGATAGTGTTGAAGGCAGCCCTTTTTTTTCTAACCATAATAATGGTTGAGAACCAATAACTGCAAGAAATATTGCAACCAATAGTAGAGCAATAACNGACTGGGCTTGATATAAGCCCCAAATGATGATAACAAGTGATGCCACTTTTGGTAAATAATTTCTCTTATATGAAATTACTTCTTTGGTCTTCATATGATTAATTCCTCACTTTTTTAATTCTATCCAGATCAACGCAGCCGCTCCCAGAATGGCTGTTTCACCCTCAGGCAATCCTGAAGGTATCAGCTTAACTTTGTTTTTAAAAATCCCTAAAAGATTTTCTTCAAGATATTTCTTCGTGGGTTTAAAAATGAAATCTCCTGCCTTCGCTAAACCGCCAAACAATATAATGGCTTCTGGACTTGTATGTGCCACGGAATCTGCAAGTTTGAAGCCAAGGTAATATCCTGTTTTTTCAAAAGCTTCCAGTGCCAGTTTATCGCCATTTCTCGCCGCTTCATAAACATGCTTCGATGTCAATTTTTCTACAGGTACAAGGCGAAGTTCACTCGTCACATCTGATGCCTGTAGCAACTCAACCACAGTTTTACAAATACCCGTAGCAGAAGCATAGGTTTCGAGACACCCTCTGCGGCCACACCCACATAGGCGTCCATTTGGCACTACAATGGTATGTCCTATCTCGCCGGCAAAACCATCGTGTCCGTATATTAGTTGCCCATTGGCAACGATTCCGCTACCAAGTCCAGTGCCTAAAGTAATAACAATAAAATCTTTCATCCCTTTTGCTGCCCCGAATAACATTTCCCCAAGTGCCGCTGCATTAGCGTCGTTCGTTAATGCTATCGGTACTTTATACCATTGTTTTAACGTATTTACAACATCTACATATCCCCAGCTCAGGTTTGGAGGTTGCTCAATTGTACCTTTGTAATAATTGGCATTTGGTGCTCCCAAACCTATTCCTGCTAATTCATAATTGGTTTTAATATGCTGGAACAATCTGGTAGCTTCAGCATGCAACCTTTCAAAAAAATTCTGTGCAGGTTTTTGTGCTTCGGTAGGGATTTCAGCTTTTACCAACACCTTACCTTGTTCCGTTACAAATCCCAGTTTGGTATATGTTCCACCTATATCAACCCCTAAGACTACTTTCGACAACATAATAATATCACTCCATAATATTTTATAAAATAAAAGCCCCACTCTATTATACTCAAAAGTGGGGCAAAAATCATCATTGTTTTTAATTTTAAAACTATACCGTGTATGCTGTAGACGCAGTTTCTCCGCCACGGCCTGTCCAGTTTGTGTGGAAGAATTCTCCGCGGGGTTTATCGACTCTTTCATACATATGGGCGCCAAAGTAATCACGCTGAGCCTGCAATAAATTCGCGGGTAGTCTCTCGCATCTGTATCCATCATAATAGTTCAAAGCCGTTGCCAAAGCAGGAATCCATATACCGTTTAGCACTGCGGTGGAAACCACTCTTCTCCACGAATCCTGAGCTGCATCAACCTTAGATTTAAAGAAGGGATCCAGCAACAGGTTACTTAAATCTGGTTGTTTATCAAATGCTTCTTTAATTTTGCCTAAAAACACAGAGCGAATAATACAACCATTACGCCATAAGAGTGCTATTCCACCGTAATTCAGATTCCATTTATATTCTTCCGCTGCAGCACGCATCAATGTAAATCCCTGAGCATAGGAAACTATTTTCGATGCATAAAGTGCCTTCTCCAGATCATCAACAAAAGATTTTTTATCACCAGTAAATTTAGGTACTGGGCCTTTCAATATTTTTGAAGACTTTATCCTTTCTTCTTTCATAGCAGAAAGGCACCGTGCATAAACCGCCTCGCTTATTAAAGTAAGAGGAATTCCCAGGTCAAGAGATGTAACGCTGGTCCATTTACCAGTTCCCTTTTGTCCGGCAGTATCCAGTATTTTATCTACAAGTGGTTTCCCATCGGTATCCTTGTAAGCTAGTATATTAGAGGTAATTTCTATGAGATAGCTATTGAGTTCACCCTGATTCCATTTTTTAAATACCTCGTGCATTTCATCTGCACTCATTCCGAGAAGTTCCCTCATAATTTGATACGATTCGCATATCAATTGCATGTCTCCATACTCAATTCCATTATGAACCATTTTTACGAAATGGCCTGCACCATCACTACCGACCCAATCACAGCAGGGGGTACCATCATCCACCTTAGCTGCTATGGCTTGAAAAATTGGTTTAACGTGAGGCCATGCATCTGGTGATCCACCAGGCATTATCGATGGACCGCGTAATGCGCCTTCCTCACCTCCAGACACTCCGGTACCGATATACAACATTCCTTTACTTTCAAGATACTTTGTCCTTCTGATAGTATCTGGAAAATGTGAATTACCACCATCAATTATTATATCGCCTTTCTCCAGTAAAGGAATGAGCATCTCAATAAAATCGTCTACAGGTTTTCCTGCTTTAACCATCAGCATTACTCTGCGAGGTGGTTTCAATTTAGATACAAACTCTTCAAGTGAATGAGTGCCGATTATTTTCTTTCCTTTACCTCTTCCATTAACAAAATTATCAACTTTCTCAATTGTTCTGTTGTATACTGCAACGGTAAATCCTTTGCTCTCAATATTTAGGACCAAATTTTCGCCCATCACCGCTAGCCCTATGAGCCCAATATCGGCTTTTTGTTCCATATTTTTCTCCTTTAAAAAGTTTAACTAATATTCAATTTTTAAACCTGTCTTTATATGCCCAAAGTCCAAGTGCGGGATTTGAAATGTAATATATCTTTTCTCCATCCGGCATTATATTGAATCCATCTGCCAGCTTCTTTGGATCGTACCTTTTCATCATGGTTTGAAGATCAGCATATTTAAAATTTACACTTTCTATTTCTTTTTTCGATAAATAGCCTGGACAATAGGTAACTGTAAATCTGTTTTCCGAAGAACCATGAATCAAATGAGCTGCTGCACTTAAGTTTTGCTTAAGTTCATCAGACTTTTTTACGGCATCAAGAATTGCTGGAGTATTAACATAACCATATTTTCGAATCAGCTCATCTATTTTCTTATCCTCCCCGAAATGCTTCAAACCCGGAGCAAGGATTATCAACTCACCTCCATCTGCAATTGCCATACGCGTGCGGTATATGCTCTTATTGCCAAGCCATGTGCTTTTGTACTCTGATGGATCGAGATATACTACAACCTTCTGCAATGGTTCGTCCAGCATTTTAAAGTTTACCTCAAGTGAAAGCTCAGCAGCCATTCTAAAGCATTCAGAGTCATCACCAATATACAGTCCTCTAACTTTCAGCCTACCTTGATCATCAGAGCTAATTACTGTTAAAACATAAATTATTGGTAAATTTTTTATAAAGTTTTCAGTAGCATAATTATATACACGACGGACAGGATTATCAGCTCGGCCCATTATTCGCTCCATACCATAGACGGCACCAAGAAAATGACTCTTATTTATACCCTCTTTTCCGCCAGTACCAACAAGAATGTTCTTATTATAATTCGCCATTCCGCTTACTTCATGAGGAACAACCTGCCCTATGGATAATATTAGATCGAAGTTTCCTTCTACAAGCAATTTATTGACCTGCGCTGGCCAACAATAATCCAGTTTTCCTTCCGACTGTTCATAAACAAAATCAGCTGGAACTTCACCAACAGTTATTACATCATTACGCCAGTTATGAGTGCGGAACAAATGCAATGGTACACCATCAAACATAGTACTCAATTCACTTTCTGTCATCGGTTCATGAGTTCCAAGTGCTGGAAGAATATCTGTTACCTTATCTCTATAATATTGCCACACAAATTTAGTCAAAAGACCCGCCTGTGAATGGTAACGTGTAAAATCTGGTGGAATTACAAGCACTTTTTTCTTAGCCCCAATTCTATCAAAAGTGGTATACAACGCTTCCTGAATTTCTTCAGGCTTAATAAAAATATTGTCTGAACCTCTGTTAAAGAATAACATAATATTCTCTAAAAATTACAAGATTTACTATCTTTGAATGCGAGCAGAACCACCTTTCGCAAAAGCTCTTACTTGTTCTACACTAACCATTGTTGTATCACCTGGGGTTGTAGTCAATAATGCACCGTGTGCCCAACCAAGTTTTACGGCTTCCTCAGGAGATTCTCCGTTCAATAATCCATAGAAAAAGCCTGCTGCAAAGCCATCACCACCGCCAACTCGATCATAAACGTCCAGTTCACAGGTTGGAGCCACGTAAGTTTTTCCTTCTACCCATGCTACTGCACTCCAGCTATGTCTATTTGTTGAATGCACTTCGCGCAAAGTAGTGGCCACCACCTTAACCTGTGGATATTTTTTAACTACTTTCTCAATCATATCAATAAAGTTTTTCGGATCGAGAGCAGATTTTGCGCTTACTTCTGGACCTGGAATCCCCAGCCCCTTTTGTAAGTCCTCCTCATTTCCTACCAGTACATCAACGTTCTCAACTATTCTACTCAAAGTTTCCACAGCCTTTTTCTGTCCACCCCAAACATTCCAAAGCTTTTCTCTATAATTCAAATCAAAACTAACAATTGTTCCATTCTTTTTTGCAATCTTCATTGCCTCTAAAATTAATTCACCAGTCGTTTCAGATAGTGACGCAAAAATTCCACCACTATGGAACCATCTTACCCCTTCAGAAAAAATGCTATTCCAATCAAAATCCCCCGGTTTCAATAAAGCACCTGCTTCGTTTGAACGATTGTAAAATACAACAGGAGGTCTTACACCATAGCCACGATCACTATATACCGTAGCCATGTTAGGACCTGTTACTCCATTGTGCTTGAATCTTTTATAAAATGCTTTTACCCCCATAGCACGAACACGCTCAGCAATCAAGTCACCTATCGGGTAATCTACCATAGCAGTAGCTATTGCAGTGCGCAAGCCAAAACAATCCGCAAGATTAGCTGCAACATTAAATTCTCCACCACTTACATGTATTTTGCATTCCGTTGCCTTTCTAAATGGTACAATACCCGGATCCAGCCTGTGTACTAAGGCACCCAGGGATAGCAAATCTAAAGCACCTTCTTTTGGTATAGACAAACCGTTCCCCATATTCTTAAGCTCCTTTCAGTTTTAGATTAATAAATTAGATCATACATTTTCAAACTCCAGAATATGCTGAAAAGCCTCCGTCCACAGGAAGAACTATTCCAGTTACAAATTTCGAAAGTGGTGATAACAACCAGAGCATTGCACCAAGCAAATCTTCTGGAGCACCAAAACGGCCCATTGGTGTATGCTCAATTATCTTTTTCCCTCTCGGAGTCAACTCACCTGTATCTTTGTCAGTTAAAAGAAATTTGTTTTGTTCAGTTAAAAAGAAGCCTGGAGCAATTGCATTTACTCTTATATTTGGGCTGTATTCTTGCGCCATATGCACAGCGAGCCATTGAGTAAAATTACTTACAGCTGATTTAGCTGCAGAGTACGCAGGTATTCTCGTTAATGGTCTGAACGCATTCATTGAAGAAATGTTTAAAATAACCCCCTCTTTCTGTTGAGCCATATATCTACCAAAAATCTGACTGGTAATTATGGTCCCCAATAAGTTCAAATTCGTCACAAATTGAATTGCATCAACAGGAATATCAAAAAAACTCAGATCTGCACTTGTCGTAGCCTTTGGATTATTACCACCTGCACCATTAATAAGCGCATCTATTCTTTTATATTCATCAATTACTCTAACTGCAGCATCTTCAACTTTTCCCTTATCCAATACATCTATGAGAAAGAACTTATGCTTGCCTTTTGTACCCGCCAGTAGTTGTAAAACTCTCTCTCCGCGAGATGGATCTCGAACAAGTACTGCAACATTAGCATTGCAACCTGCCAGACATTTTGCCATCTCACTACATAAAACACCACTTGCCCCTGTTATTGCTACTGTCTTACCTGTAAAATCGTAAGCTTGTATGACATCATCTATGTTCATAACCAATTTCTCCCGTTTTTTTCAATAAAATTGCAATTTTTATAAATAAAATATAATATAGCTTTATCAATTAAGCTACTTTCTATTTCCAAAACAAAATCGGAAATCCTATGTTTAAATTATTTTCACCAAGTTTTATAAATAAATATTATTAGAGGTAAGAATGCTGAGTTTTAGTCAGTTCAATCAATCCAGTTAAGCGATTTTCAGTACTTTTGCACCCTTTATGTTTCTCTGCCTGATTTCAATAAGAGCCTTATTAGCATCCTCAAGTGCAAAAACTTGAACTTCAGGCTTAATTGGTATCCTCTCAACTATCTCAAGAAATTGTTTCACATCAGCTCTGGTAACATTCGCTACACTCTTTATTTCTTTTTCCAGCCAGAGATGCTCCGAGTAATCCATTTTTAGTAATTCTTCTTTGTCTATATTCTCTTTGCGTATAGCATTTATCACTAGCCTACCACCGGGCTTAAGGTTTTTCAATGATTCCAGAACAGGTTTCCAGGCTGGAGTCGTATCAATAATAGCATCTAACTGCTCTGGAGACCTGTCATGAATTTCACCTGACCAACTCGCACCAAGTTCAAGTGCGAACTTTCTTTCATTCTCGCTCCTTGAAAACACGTATATATCTGACTCTGGAAATAAGCATTTCGCCAGCTTAAGAACAAGATGCGCTGAAGCTCCGAAGCCAGTCAAGCCCAAGCTTTGCCCATTCTTAAGATTAGTTAATTTTAGTGAACGATATCCTATTGCACCAGCACATAGCAACGGTGCTGCTTCAATATCTGTGTAAGCATCCGGAATTCGATAAACAAAACCAGACTTTGCGACCATATATTCTGCATAGCCACCATTAACATCCTTGCCGGTCGCTTTAAATTCCTTGCATAGATTCTCGTTGCCTTCCTTGCAAAATTCACAACTTCCGCATGCTGAGAAAATCCATGCAACTCCTACTCTATCACCCACCTTAACGCCCTCAGTATGATCAGTAGTTTTAAAAACTTCCCCTACCACTTGATGGCCAGGAATTATCGGCAACTTAGTCGGAAGGACTCTACCTTCAATTTCATCAATTTCTGTATGACAGACAGCACAAGCAGTTATTTTAATCAGCACCTCGCCCTCTTCTGGTATTGGTTGCTCTAATTGCTCGAGTTTCAGCGGACTCGAATTATTGGCGAGCTTAGTAATTCCAGGTAGTACCATTGCCTTCATATTACAACTGCCACCACTAAATATTAAAAAAACTGAGGTAACACATTTTAAGAAATAATGCAATTGCTATTCCAAAAACAATAGCAGTAGAACTTCAATTTCTTAAATGTCAGGTCCTATCGAAAAATAATAACGTGGTTCTGAAAATCCTGCATAGTTAAACTGCCAAGCCACATCTATACGAAGTGGGATACCTAAGATAAATAGTCTTACTCCAAACCCTGTGCCAATTAGCAAATCTTGAAATACCGTTGTCCCATTTAAATCATTTCCAAAGAGTTTCCAGCTTTTTGTATCTGTCCAAGCAGAACCAACATCCAGAAAGGCATTACCCTGGATATTAGTGAAACCAACTGGGAGCGCACCAAATATAAGATACTTTAAGAATGGAAACCGAAATTCAAGATTTGCAATTGCAAAATGCGTGCCTATTTGTTTTGCATAATTGTATCCTCTAAGTGGTAATACGGGAGTCAAAAATGCATAATCTTCTACATTTTCGATAGGAAAGTTATTCTCTTCAACACTATAATTGATCCAGTTTTCCGTTCCACCGATAAAGAAATTCTGTTTATTTTTGCCCGTACTTAACCCGGCAGACAGTCTACAAGCCATTATTAATTCTCTAGCCAATTTATTATAGCTTCTGTAATCTGCAGTAAATGTTTGCATATCCAGTCCATTGCTTCCGATTTTTGGGGTACCGTAGAAAGTAAAATTGAACCGAGAGCCATTATTGGGACCAAACCATTCACCCTGCCATATAGATTTATCATTAACATAACTCACATATGGTAAAATCAAAGATCGCTGCTGAGTTGGAACAATACCGTATGTTATATCTTCTCGCAAGAGATTCAGCCATACTAATGAAAAGTCTATACGGCTGAACCTGCTAATAGGATACAATCCCATTGCGGAAATCCCCCATGAACGAAAACGGTACAAGGTGTTAGGCCAGGGGGTATCCAGATAGAGAAATTTTGCATCATGAAAAGCAAGAAATCCCCAATCAATTCTTCCCGGTAGATAATAATATGCAATGCCGTAATCACTATTTCTTAAATCAATGATTAGATTACATTGAAAAATTATTTGATGATCACCAAGCATATCGCTAAATGCAAATATCGTGCTGCCTTCCAGCCCATAAAAAGTATTGTAACCAGCTGATCCATAAATAAGGTCAGGCGAAAAATTCAACTTATACCTGCGAGGAATATAGTTTCCTTCACTATCACGATTATCTATTATATCAACCTCTGAAATCGGGGGTGGAACGTTGGTAGTATCACGCATTGCGTCTTGTGAAAAAACGAAATTCGATAAATCTACTTTTGTAGCTGGAGGATTTGCTATTTCAAGCTCCACTGTGTCGCTCACTATCTTAATTGTATCCTGAATTAAGACCGTATCAGAATAAGAAAAAGATGGAATAATTTGTTTTGGTCTCGTGTCTCTCGGGAGCCCATGTTTGGTTTTGATAAACTCCGTTGGTTCTAGAGAATCAACATCGAGCCTTCGGTCAAACGGATATAGCATCAAATATATATCAAACCCAGCCTCATTCAACGACGCGAATGCAAGTTTTGAGCCATCACGCGAAATAGACAATTGGTAAATCCCACTTATCGAATTTGTTATAGGATAGTATTTCCCCGTTTGTAAATCATGTCTATATATATTGTTAATTCCATTTATATCGGCAACGTACAACAATTGCTTCCCATCACTTGAAATAACAGGCGAACTCTTACTGCTATTTGCATGGTTTGTAATTCTTCTAATTGTGCCTGTATTTATATCAATAGAGTAAATATCGGAAGTGCTGAAATCAATTTCCCAGTCCCTGATTTTCTTGGGTAACATGCTCGAAGTTATATAATCACCCCTATCGGAAACAAAGTAAATGGTATTCCCATCCGGTGAAAAAACAGGATCTGAATCTGCAAAAATATCATTTGTTATATTCTTCATTTCATTTGTTTGCAGGTCGTACAGGTATATATCAGACTGCGGAGTTTTTAATCCAACAAACGCAAGTTTATTGCCATCTGGCCCCCATTTAACAGAGTAAATTCCGTCCAGATTAATTGTAATTTTCTTTTCTTTTCCTGTTTCAACATCTATTATCATAATAGCATCTGTCTCACCTGCTTTAACTGCCAACGCTATTTGTTTCCCATCTGGTGACCATGTTATACCCGGTGTCAAAAGATGGAGTTCCTCAAAGTTGCTTGTCCTTTGTCCCTTTACTAATTTTTTAATAATTTCACCGTCTGTAGAAGACATAATATAAACATCAAAAAAATCGTCTCTGTCTGATATAAAGGCAATTTTGTCACCTTGAGGTGAAATTGCTGGACTCGTATTGTAGAAGTTGCCATCCTTCGTGTGATTTGTTAACCTTTTATATGAAAATTCCTCTGGTTCTTCTCTTTTTGCAACATCTGGCCAATAACATGCTTTTTGGGCTTTAAGCCATCGCTCAGATAATTCCTTAACAGATAATCCAATCGAAGCCTTAAATCCATTTTCCACACTTCGAGAACTCTTAATCTTATTAAATATTTCTCCAATTTTCTGTTCACCATATTTAGTAGCAATGTAATACCAAACAGACTGTCCACCCCTGTAAGCAAAATATCCACTTAACCTTTCAATTGGAGGTAAATAGTTATGAACTGTCGCGTCGCGTATAAACATATCGGAGTTATTATCCCACTTCAATGATGAGTACTCGCAAATGCCTTCGTTCATCCATAGAGGCAATTGAACAGGCATTTTACTTGATATCAAAGATTGCACAGAGCCACCATAAAACATATCATTTAAAACAGCGTGGACCAGTTCATGATGTATGACATGCCTGAATTGCTTATAATCGCCCTCGAATGGTACCACAACTCTATTTTTAAACAATTCCGTAACACCACCAATTCCTTCTTCCAGATACTCACTAACAACATTGGTTTGCTGAAATTCGTTATGAGAATTATAGACGATGATCGATATGCGATTATTTATTTCATACTTTAAAAGTCGCTTTATAGATTCATATGCCTCCTCTGCTTTGTAAGCTGTATATTGAGCAATATCATAACCATTCTGGGAAAAATAAACATCAAAGTGATCTGTCTGAATATACTGCCACTGGAAATATTTATACTGCACTTTGTTTTTTCCAAAAACAGAATTTTGTGCAGTTAGATTCTGAGTAAGAATAAAAATAAAAACTAGATTTATGAATATTCGTTTCATAAACTTACTACCTTTCTATTTCTCGTAGTTTTCTGACTAGCATCTAACAATTATGGTAGATAAAAACAGGTGAAAAAGCAAACACTGAATCTATCCCCTCCTTCTTCGTCTGCTCCTATTCGCTTCAGATTCATCAGATACAACAACAAAATCAACCTGCCTTTCCTCGGGATTCACTCTGATTAATTGTACTTTAACCTTGTCACCCAACCTGTACTGCTTGCCTGTATGCCTTCCTTTTAGAGCATATTGCCTAACATCATATGTATAATAATCATCATCCAGATCCTTTACATGAACCATACCTTCAACAAGGCTATCTGTCAATTCCACAAAAATCCCATAATTTGTAACACCAGAAACAATTCCGTTGAACTCCTCACCTAAATGTCGCTTCATGAATTCCACCTGCATAACTTTTGTAGCAGTTCGCTCAGCTTCCATAGCTATTCTTTCCATTTCCGAAGATTGTTTTGCTATATAAGGTAGTCTTTGACGAATCTCTTCTCTTTCCCTTTGCGAAATTCCTTCAGCATATTTCTTAAGTATTCTATGAACTACTAAATCAGGATAACGCCTTATTGGAGAAGTAAAATGCGCATAATAATCGAAGGCAAGTCCATAATGACCTATGTTTCGTTCCGAATACACTGCTTTTGCCATCGACCTTAGAACAATATCGTTAACAATATTTTCTACCTCCGTTCCCTTAACTTGGTCCAATAGTTTCTGCAAAGCCTTCGAAGATACCCCGCCATCAACATTAAGTTTAAAGCCCAGTTTTTCTACGAACATTGCAAGTTCTCTTATTCTATCTGGATCAGGTGAGTCGTGAACTCTGTACAGGAAAGGTTTAGATTGCTCTTCTCTTTTCGGAACTCCTATATGCCTGGCAATAATTCTATTTGCCAGGAGCATAAATTCTTCAATTAATCTATGACTTCCAAGCCGTTCCTTTTTGGTTATTCTTATCGGTTTTCCTTCTTTATCAAATTCAAATTTCACTTCAGCCGAATCAAAATCGATGCTCCCTTCCTTCAGTCTTTTCTCGGTAAGAACACGGCTCAAAGAATACATATTCCACAGGGTTTCTGCAAAAATCCTGTCCTCAGACTGTATTAACCTGTTGTTTTCTATATTATTGAGAAGTGATTGTACATACTCATACGAGAATCTCCTCTTGCTACGAATAATACTTTCAACAATTTCATAATTTTTAACAATACCACGAGGTGATATGTTAATTAAAACAGAAAAAGTTAAACGATCTTCCTCGGGCTTCAGACTACATATGTCGCTCGACAACACTTCAGGAAGCATAGGTATAAAACCATTAGGGAAATATACACTTGTACCCCTTTTTAATGCTTCTTTGTCGATTGCACTTCCCGACTTAACATAATATGAAACATCTGCAATATGCACACCCAGTCTGTAGTTTCCATCTGGCAATATTTCTAATGAAACCGCATCNTCAAAATCTTTCGCATCCTCTGGATCAATTGTGAANCATAATACATTCCTAAAATCAGCCCTTCTTTTTATTTCATCCTCGGATATTTCTCTTGGAATTGCTTTTGCTTCAATAATAACATCACGCGGAAAAGAAGTTGACAAATTGTATTCCTTTACAACCGATTTAATTTCTGTTGAAAGCTCACCAGCTTTGCCAAGGATTTCAACCACACGACCAGTTGCACTACCATAAAAAGTAGGCGCAGATGTCAGCTCAACAACAACCCTATCCCCCTCACGGGCATTTAAAAGATTATCTCCAGATATTATAACTTCCTTTAAAAAATTTTTGCCTACAGGTACCACAAAGAACTTTTTTCTCGCACGTTCGAGTGTTCCAACAAAAGTCCTATCACCTTTTGAAACAACTCTAATGATCCTGCCCTCCCTTCTCGTTTTAGCTAATCCCGATTGAGTCCTTCGTGACTGTACCATTACTTCAACAATATCATTATGCATTGCCTCAGCAATGTTTTCATGTTTTATAAATATTTCTTCTTCGCTACCCTCAACCTTCACAATTCCAGACCCTCTTGAATCCAATACCAGTCTACCTGTCAACTTTTCCTCTACACATAAGTGACAGTACCGCTTTCCTTTAACACGCATTATCTTGCCACTTTCCTTAAGTTCATGAATCGCTCTTTTAAATCCCGAATAATTTTCTTCTGAATTCAATTTTAACAAGCGCGCTAATTCCTTTGATTTAAATGACTCCTCAGGATGCTTAGCAAGAAAATCAAGAATTTGCCTCTTTACATCTTCTATTTTATTATATGACGAAATATTCTCTTTACTCATCGCTAGTGAAATTTTTAAAAAGTTATTCGGTAAAATAATCTCAAACCGTTAGATGCTCTTCGTTGCTCTTCTAAGCTTTGCACTCCTTCAACACGGCGTTCGAGGGTTAGAATTAAATTTCTTAGTTTATCTGAATTAACTAAAGTGCTCATGGGCATTTCTATGCTCACATTTGTGTTACCGATATCGTTTAGAATCCTGCCACCTGCCCTTATCACCATACTTTTATATTGACCGGTCAATCTAATATCTGCTGTTTCATCAAATTGCCCACCACTATACAATACATCTACAGATTTAATAAACGTGTGTTTACGGAGAATTTCAGATAATGGACCTGTAACCATACCCGATGCCAACGCAAACCCAAGGTGCGTACTCACAAAGCCCATCCTCTGTCGTTCAGTTAACTCGTCCCGAAATTGTCCTGAAACGATAAATGAGATAGCATTTGCTTCATCATCGCCTTTTTCCCAGTCAAGCCACTCTTTATCATTGACGCCCTTTGTGGCTAATGTCAATTTCGTTTTAGGTTCATTTCGCGTACCTGTTATATGCAATGTTATTAAAACCTGTTCTTCTTTTATTGATTTCTCATATGTCTCACCCGATGTAGCTTGCATAGTATCTGCAGGCGTAATTCTATGAATACCCTGATACGTAGCAATAATATCCAACTCGGGATTTAAGATATCTCCTGTATATTGGAGCTTCCCTGTCGCCTCAAACTTTTTTATAAAATTATAATATGAATTGCTTCCTACTTCCACCTGTCCACTTAATCGAGATTGATCACGGGTCTTATTGTAATACAAACTCCCCTGAAGATCTACAAAAAGTTCCTCACTTGTTTGTGTATTGAAAACAAATCTTAGTTGAGTTGGTCCTTTTGCCTCTATTGATAGATCATAGTTTATACTGCTTAAAAAAGAATTCTGGGGCGCTATATTCTTATGTGCAAGATAATTCCCCTTAATTTTTAGACTGCCATTTTTTCGAGTTGGCGTCCAGTTTTTACCATTAACCAAAAAATCTGGAGATAAAACACTAGTCCGCGACGTGTCATCCTTGAACACTCTATTTACCTTAGTTGTTTTCACGGTTTCAGTTTCCTTTTCCGGAGGGAATACCATATAAGCCTCTTTAATAAAAAGTTTACCACCTAATGTGGAAGATTTTAAATCGCCTATCCACTTCAGGCCTTGTTCGCTTGTTTCGACAAACAAATCACCATAGAATTTTTGCCCTTTTAGCCTCCTATCGCTTTTCATTATTCTTAAGTCTCCTAACATCAGAATGTCAAAGTGATCTAGCGATAAGCCGCGCAAGGTGAAATACCCTTTCAATTCAACCTTGCCACCTTGTTCAGCATAATTTTGTAAAGTCACCTGTTTGAGTTCAATGTTATTTCCAGACGGAACAAAATATGCATTTAGATTATAGCTCAAGCCAACAGGTTCAAACACAAAACTCGCGTTTTTAATTGATATATATCCATCGTAAAGTGGGTCATCAACTGTTCCTTTAACCTGCCAGTCGCAAAAAAGTTTCCCGGTCAGATTAGAAACCTCTGGTATAAATAGTTCAAGTAATTTCAAATCCAAACCATTAGCCTGTATTAACAAATCAACAGCACCTTTTAACCCATCCTGCTCATCTCTGGCAAGAGAATAAGGTAAGCTACCTTTAATGAATACTTTATTCTCGTCTTCATTAGTATGTTTCAAGAATATATTCAGCCTGTTTTTATAATAGGAAAAATCTGCATCTATTCTACCTAAGCTTCTCAAGTCATTTGCTGCTCCTGTACTCATTTCATGAACTTGCAAATTGGCTTTAACTTCGGGATCATCATATTTACCTTTTAATGAAATATAAGCATCCAGAACACCGTTCACTTCGCTACTTATTCTGTTAAAGACATAATTCTGATACAAAGTATTAATGTTATTCAACCTGAAACTCGTGAGATTAATTGAGAGATCGGAAAATCCTTTTGGTTTGTATGAGCCGGTTATTGAAACCTGTTCGTTGTCTTTCTTCATAACGAACGACTTAAAAAATAAACCGTTTTTATCGAGAAGAACATTTATTGTATCAGAATTTTTCAGCACAAATTCATTATTCAGGCCAAAATTCATAACTGGAATCTCGAAATTGAGCAAATTGTTCTTTACGTTCGCTATGCCTTTTGTCTCAACAAAATAAGTGGAATCAATCGAAGTCGAAAAATCAAAGTTACAACCGTTCGCACCAACTATTAAATTTCCTGCTAATCTATCGAACTTCACTTTGTTAAGCCTAAAATTTTTGAATTCTGGTTTAATTATACCAATAAACTTACTTTCAATCGAGTCCTGGTTAATACCATCCAGATTGTAGTTAAGAAGAATCTGCTCAGCACATAAATAATTTAAGCCTGTTTGCATTTCTAGTTGATCAGCTTTTATAGTACCATCCATATGAGTGGTATTCGAGTTTCCATTGAACGATCCCTCAGCGAATAAGTAACCATTTAGATTTTCGTTTATAAGTACACCCACAGGTTTAAGGTCAAAGCTCAATCTATATCTAGCCTGGAAATTTGGTATAGTAAGAGCTTCTTGAATCTTATTCGATTCCGATTTATACCCGGTTACTAAATTCATTTTTTCATTTATAAGTTCTCGAACTAGTTTATACGAATTTAATAATGCAGAATAAAAAGAAGTCGGGGTGTACTTGCCTTCCAGAATAAAACCACCTATTGTCGAGTTTAATCTAAGAACGGTATTTATACTGTCGTGCATATTAAAGGCTATCTCAGCTTCGGCTGATTCAAAATATTCTCCTTCAAATCTCGAGGGCAAAAAGTGAATCCTTGCGGTATCATTTCGGTTTCCATTACGAGAGTAACCTGTCACATTAAAATCAAAAGACAAGGCACTTTTATACATTTCAGTTTTTAATATTTCTGACAAATCCAAAGATCTAATTTTTCCTTTTAAATTATAATCAACGGAGTCGGATTCCATAAATGATAACCTGAAAGCGTAGTCACATTTGGTATTGGAAATCGAAGTTGAAGAATGAGATCGCATCGTACCATCTGCAACATCAAACACAATGACGCTATTATGAACTGGTATACCGTTAAATAACGATGAGTCTATTTCTATTCTAGCCAAGGTCGTCATGGTTTTCAAATCAAAGCCCGAGCCTTTAATGGTTATACTGGAATTGAGATCGCTTTTTAAATTCTCACTATTTACTATTGATCCTATATCCAATTTATGTGTTGTTATATTTGCCGAGTATGCTGATCCTTTACTGTCAATTTTCATGCTACCTTCTAAAACAATTTCTCCTACATCTGTGTTCGCATCTAGACTTGCTTTAAAATCCAAGGGTCGTCCTTCGTATTTTAATGCATATTTTACATTTCCTAAAAAATGTAAATCTGGCAATTCAAGTCCCGGCAAATGTTCTACTACTTCTACAGCATTAAGGTAACTCTGATCAGAATCTACGTAAATTTCTAGATTCGACGGATTGTGCAAATTATTTAATCGTCCCTTGAACTGAGCAAATGTATGTGGCATCTGAATTATGAGCTGTTCTATATTAAGACTTTCAAATGTTCCGTATGCCTTTAATTGCAAAGATAACTCCTTGTCCAGAAAATCAACCCATGGATAAAGGAATTTCTTAAGCTCCCTGGTATCAATAACATCAGCAATTAAAAAAACCTCAACTGGCTTTAGTTTTAGATCTCTGATATTGGAAATATGCAAAATATCAATGTCTTCTAGAACTACATCAAGTTTAAGACGCGATTTACCCGTTTCAATTTTAACATCTTTGGCAAGTACTCTGTTCTTAGCAAGGGAAAATTCACCGCTTAGATCAGCCAGTTTAAACCATACAGAATCCGAAGTAAATCCTAATTTTCCTATCTTTACAAAATAGAAATCTGGCCTTATTTCAAGATAAGCTTTTAATGAAAATGAACCGAGAGATATATTTGCATAATCCACTCGATTAGTCGGAGGAAAAGGTAATTCTCCTTTTGCACGCCTGTATAACCTCAAAGAATCTACAAATTTAATTCTGGCATTTTCTATTTCCAGATTTTTTACAACAATATTCCAGGCATTCTTGGTCGTATCTTCTCGATCTACTTTGAACAACCTTGCAACATTCCAGAACCCTTCGGCTGAACGATAAATATTAATCTCAGGCTGAACAATTCCCACTTCGCTGAAAACTATTCGCTTAAAAATTAACCCAAAAGGATCAAATTTTACGACTATCCTCTGTGCAATAAATTGTTCACCTGAATCATCTACAATTATTACTGTATCAAAAGAAAATCCAACAAGAAGATTTCCTCCTATTGAAGCAAATTTCAATTCGCCATTTATCGATTTTTGGGAAGCTTTCAGAATTTCATCACGCAAATAGTCTTTAAAGGGCTGCGTCTGTGTATAAAGTATTACAGCCACAAATACAAAAAGAAAAACAGCAAATAGAAAATATATAACTTTGAGAATACCACGCATGTTAATGCTACATTTTAATCAAGATGGGATCTAAATTTTGAAAACTCCTGCGCAAGTTAATATAGTCACACAATTTAAGACTGCACAAATGTATTCTATGTTCCGCTATTAAATATCTTCTCGATAATATCTGTTGTAGAACGGTTAGGAACAAGAGCAATAGTTTTAACCAGACCACCGTTGGCTTCGACTATATCCCTCCCAACCACGTTATCGATTTTCCAATCAGCTCCCTTAACAAGCACATCCGGTACAATCGCTTCTATAAGACTACGGGGTGTATCTTCTTCAAATATGCACACATAGTCAACCGGCTGCAATGCTGAAATTATAAAAGCTCTATCCTCCTCACAAACTATAGGCCTTTTAGGTCCTTTTATCCTTTTCACAGATTCATCGGAATTCACACCTACTATGAGAACATCACCAAGCTCTTTAGCCTTCATCAAGTACTCAACATGACCTCTGTGCAAGATATCGAAACAACCATTGGTGAAAACGACCTTTTTCCCAGATTGCTTTAATTTATTTCTAATACTTAACAACTGCTCTCTATTAACAACCATTCCCATATTAACTTTTGTGATTTATGTCTTGCAAAATAGTTTTTATAAGCACTGCCCTTTCAATAGGCACTATACCAACCTCACCACAAACTATACCACCGGCATAATTTGCAATCGTTGCTGATTCTTTTACACTCGCCCCCGCCACCATTGCCATTGTTAAAGTAGCAATCACAGTATCACCAGCTCCTGATACATCTGCTACATGTCTTGCCTTCGTCTCTACCTGCGATAAACCACCTTTTCGTTCAACAAGCATCATTCCTTTTTCGCCTAGAGTCAACAATACATTCTCAGCCTCCAAACGATTCAACATTTCGCGAATGGCTTTTTCCGCATCCTCCATCGTATTTACCCGACATCCAAGTGCTTCTTCAGTTTCTTTTCTGTTAGGCTTAAACACAGTCACACCTTTGTATTCGAAAAAGTTGTTGAACTTTGGATCAACGTTCACAAACAGCCCATATCTCCTTGCCAGCATCACAATTTCCCTTATGAGCTCTTTAGTTAGAACACCTTTATTATAATCCTCGAGAATAATGGCATCTATTCTATTAATATTTTGCACCAAAATATCCATTATCTTCTTCTGAATCTCATTACCTATATCTCTCTTTTGTTCCCTATCAACCCTGACTACATGCTGATTATGGGCTATTACTCTGGTTTTCATAGTTGTTGGGCGAGTCTCATCCACTATTATTCCATCGGTTGAAAATCCTCGATCTGCCACCAATCTCTTCAAAGACTCAGCGCCGACATCATTACCTACTACTCCAATTATTAAAGGCTCCCCACCCAGTGAAGCAACATTATTAGCCACGTTTGCCGCTCCACCAAGCCGAATAGATTCCTCTTCGACTTCTACAACCGGAACAGGAGCTTCCGGTGAAATTCTGGAAACCCGACCCCAAAAGTATCTGTCTATCATCAGATCTCCAATAACTGCTATCCTCTTATTATTGAATCCTTTATCAATTTCTTTCAATCTTTCTGGCGAAATATTTACCATTTACTTTACTTTCTTCTATACGTTTCTAATTAATCCATAATAAAATATAGCCATAATTGGATGTACAAGCAAGGAATGAGTTAGATCCCTTAAGAGAGTTGGAAATATATTGCACAATAACTATTACTACAGTTTTTAATCGCTCAATTCCTTTTCAACACGCTGTTAGTTCCACTCCCCATCATATAAACTCTAATGACAAAATTATTTCATCTCTTTCTCACTTTTATCCTCATAAGTTACTCAGATGCGCTGTAAGCTGCAATCTATAAAATTGGCTTGAGACATGGGGCACAGATAGAAATATTAAAGCTAAATTTTCCCGGCAATACATTTTCATTCCCTTTTTTCACAACATCTGTCATTCCGATGATTTTGTAGATAGGTTCTAAAGCATTATCCGCTGGTGTGGTTGCCGTATTAAAAATCTGCGGTATGCCAAGGGTTACTATTGTTCTTCATCCCATCTGCCATTGCAAGATGTTTCAAAAAGGATCAAGAACATATTGACTTTTGATTCAAAAAGAATTAGGTATATTTATCTTATTATTTTGTATCCATCAATTCAAGAAATGAGCAAAGGAGATTAAATTTATGTATTATAACACGCCAAAGCCGATATTAATAATAATAATCATGCTTATTTTCTATCTCACTGGTTACTCACAAAATGAAAAACCAAGTTCAGAATCGATCAATGAATACATAGATAAAAAATTCGAAGCCCTTGACCACAGACTCGACGAGATTGAAAAAGCCGTTGATGATATACTATGGTACCAAAAAGCGGGCGACATTGCATGGATAGAAAAAGTATATATTACAGGTCCACCTCCAGCTAAAGTAAAAGACTCAACTGCCAGAGGTGCACTAAATCCTATTAAGTTCTGGACATATGTATTCATTCCTAAATGGATAAACAGAAATAAGAAATATCCCTTGCTCGTACTACCTCATGGTGGCGTGCATGCAAATTTCACCACATATTACACTCACATAATCAGAGAATTAATTGCACAAGGCTATATTGTAGTAGCACCTGAGTACAGAGGCAGCACAGGGTATGGAAAAGAATTTTACGAAAAAATTGATTATGGTGGACTTGAAGTGGAAGATAACCATTCAGCTAAAAACTGGGCAATTGAAAATTTAGACCCCGTGGATTCAAATAGAGTCGGAGCTATTGGCTGGAGTCACGGCGGATTGATTACGCTGATGACAATTTTTAGATATCCCAATGATTATAAAGCGGCATTCGCGGGTGTACCGGTAAGCGATCTAATTATGCGACTCAAATATCATGGAGAAAGTTATCAGAAAGAATTTTACGCAGATTATCATATCGGGAAGACAATGCAGGAAGATTCAATGGAATATGTAAAGCGCTCTCCAGTTGCACATGTCGAAAATCTGCGAATACCTCTTCTAATACACACAAATACAAATGATGATGACGTTTACGTTGAAGAAGTCGAGCATCTTATTCAGAAACTAAAAGAAGCGAACAAAACTTTTGAATACGAAATTTTTCAAAACGCACCTGGTGGACATAGTTTCGATAGAATAGACACAAAACTTGCTAAGCAAACACGGCTTAAAATTTACAAATTCCTTGCTAAATTTCTAAATCCACCTAAGCCATTTAAATCACTAAAAGATTTAGAAAATGCAGGCTATAAATAAAGTTAGAGATTTCTGAAAAACNATTTTTACTCATTAACGAAACAAATGATTAACATATAAGGATTACAATATGANCACAAGAGAAATAAACGATAAACTAATTTTTGCTCAAAGAAATGAAATAAGTGAATACTATACGTATTCCTGGCTGGCAAAAAGAACGAAAGATGAAAATAATAGGAAAGTGCTCGAAAATATTGCTAATGAAGAATTACGCCATCACAAGGTGCTTCAGTCCATTACAAAAAAAGAAGTAAAACCACGCTGGTTCTGGATATATCGATACAGACTAATTGCAAGAATTTTCGGACTATCATTTGGACTCCGATTAATGGANCGTGGCGAGAAAATTGCAGAAAAGTTTTATGANGAATTNAAAAAAGAAGTAANCGAGGTTGCAGATTTATTCATGGATGAACAAAAGCATGAATCGGAACTTCTAAGCTTAATTAAAGAAGAAAGAATCGAATATGCTAGCTCACTTGTACTTGGACTTAACGATGCTCTTGTAGAATTAACAGGCGCCCTTGCAGGCTACACACTGGCTTTACAAAATAGCCGACTTATAGCGATGGCCGGGTTTATTACAGGAATCGCAGCATCTATGTCCATGGCAGTTTCCGCATACCTTTCTGCCCGCGAAGAAGCTGATATAAATATTTCAAAAAATCCTATAAAATCTGCAGTATATACAGGTGTTGCATATATAATTACAGTTCTGATACTAATATCTCCCTATCTCATACTCGATAACATATACANTTCCGTAACAATAATGATGGCAATGAGCATCCTGATTATACTCGGCTATAACTTTTATATTACTACAGCTAAAAACCTGAAACTTTGGAAACGTTTTATAGAAATGGCACTTATTTCTCTAACAGTGGCTTTCATAAGTTTCATGGTTGGTATTTTTGCCAAGTCAATCTTTGGGGTTGAAATTTGAAATCGGTTAAATTGATAGATTGTCCAAAGAAAAATATTTTTAAAACTGGCTTCTTGCAATACTGCTCGACTTAAAGTATATTGAAATATACATAATTACTCCCTTTCATAAAAATTGAGGGGGCTTAATGTCCCAATCAATCAAAACAAAAAAACACAAGCCAGCCCCTGCCAGGATCACGTCTTCCATTAAAGCTGATTTAGAAAACTGGTTCCGTACCACACTTTACAGTATTGGTGACGGTGTTATAACCACAGATATAGAAGGTCGAATTTTACAAATGAACCCTACAGCCGAGAAACTCACGGGATGGAAAGAGAAAGAAGCCAAAGGTAAAACAATAAGCAAAGTGTTTCACATAATAAATGGGAAAACCAGAAAAAGAGTTACTAATCCAGTTAAACGAATTCTAAACAAAGGAATTGTAATATGCCTGGCAGATTATACTGTTCTTCTATCTCGAAATGGGAGCGAATATATATTGGCAGACGCAGGCGCACCCATATTAGACCATAAAGGAAAGATTTTAGGAACTGTAATTGTTTTTCGCGATCAAACCGCACAAATAAAAGCCCAACAGGAAATCAAAGAAGCAAAAGAATTTGCAGAAAACATTGTCAATACTATCCATGACCCTCTGCTTGTGCTAGATAAAAATCTCAATGTCGTATCTGCAAATCGATCATTCTACAATCTATTTAAAGTCACACCTAAGGAGACTATTGGATTCAAAATATATGAACTAGGCAATGGCCAATGGAACATTATGGCTTTAAGAAAGCTTCTCGAAGAAATTCTACCATCAAAAAAGTTTTTCGAAGGGTTTGAGGTTACTAACAACTTTGAGAAAATTGGAAAACGCACAATGGTTCTGAATGCTAGCAAATTGTTTGGCAATTCAGACAAATCTCAGTTAATACTCCTTTCTATTTTAGATATAACCGAAAAAATAAATGTGGAAGCAAAGCTCATAGAAAGCGAAGAACGCTTTCGCAAAATTTCTGAGGTCATTTCAGATTTTGCATACCAGTTTCGTGTCAATCCAGATTTGACACTGCAAGGAGAATGGTTAAATGAACAATTTACCAAAACCTTTGGTTTTACTAGCGAAGAAATAGACGCTCGCNGCGGATGGCAAAGTATGGTATACCCGGAAGATCTTCCAATTGCCCAACAGCATGCTCTAAAAGTGGCAAATGGCAATTCCGATATAGTCGAAATGAGATTTGTTACACGTGATGGACAAGTACGCTGGATAAGAGATTATGCGATCCCTATATGGGATGAAAAAGCCAAACGAGTTACACGCATCTACGGCGCTGCACAGGATATAACAGAATATAAAAAAGCAGAGCAAGAAATACGGGAACGTGAAGAACGCTTTACCCGGCTGGCTGAGTCTACTGCAACTGCAATTTTTATTTACCAAAACGATAAATTTGTCTACGCAAACAGAGCTTGCGAAGAACTATCCGGTTACAAGAAAGATGAGCTAGTCAATATGAATTTCTGGGACGTGGTTCATCCGGATTTCGTAGAGCTTGTTAAACAACGAGGTTTANCCAGACAAAAAGGAGAAAACGTACCACCACGTTATGAGTTCAAGATTGTACGCAAAGATGGCACCGAACGCTGGATTGATTTTACAGGAGGCAAAATTGATTGGATGGGAAAACCAGCAGCTATTGGCACCGCTTTTGACGTTACTGAACGCAAACAAGCAGAGGATAAAATCTACGAAGATGAAGAGCGCTATCGTTTCCTTTCCGAAATGATGTACGATTATGCTTATTCATTTAAAGTCAATCAAGATAAATCGATTCAACGAGAATGGATCATAGGCAGTTTCGAAAAAATTACAGGCTACAAACCGGAAGAAATGGAAAGTATCGGTGGATGGCGCACCCTAATACATCCAGATGACATACCAGTAGCTCAAACTCGATTTGAAAAACTACTTAAAGGCGAATACGACGTAAGCGAATTCCGTATAATAAGAAAAGATGGAGGCATTCGATGGCTTAGAGATCATGGAAAACCAATATTTGATAACAAAGAAAACCGTGTTATAAGGATAATCGGTGCAGCCGAAGATATAACTGAACGCAGACAAACCGAGCAGGCACTGCGCGATAGCGAAGAGCGTTACCGCATAATATCAGAGATGATATCTGATTTTGCTTACTCCTTTAAAATCAACCCCGACAAATCTATAAAAGAAGAATGGATAATCGGCAATGTTGAACGCATAACAGGTTATCCCCTTTCGAAAATCTTAACAACTAAGGATTGGCAAATATTCATACATCCGGATGATAGAAATATTTTTCAGAGCCATATACAAAAAATGATAAATGGCGAACCTGATGAAATAGAGTACCGTATAATGCGTAAAGATGGCACAATAAAATGGTTAAAATTCGTTACTAAGCCAATTTATGACGAAAAAGAAGGCCGAGTGATACGTGTTCTCGGTGCAGGAGAAGATATCACCGAACGCAAACAAGCGGAAGAATATATTATTCACACACGTGAAAATTATGAGCGGTTTTTCACAGAAGATTTAACTGGCGACTTTGTTTGCACAATTGACGGGATAATTTCTTCCTGCAATCCTGCNTTTCTTCGCATATTAGGTTTATCATCTCTAGAAGAAGCAACCTCGAGTAATATTTTTAACTTTATGAAAAACACAGGTGAAAGAGATAGATTAATTTCCAGATTACAGCGTGAACGCAAACTTGAGTACATTGAGTTAGAAATGATAAAGAAAGATAATTCACCTGTTTATNTAGTTGCAAACATACTCGGCGTATTCGATAAAAATGACAGGTTAATAGAAATCAGAGGATATCTGTTTGACGATACCAAACGCAAACTATTGGAAGAAGGTTTAAGGCAAACCCAAAAACTTGAAACTCTCGGCACACTGGCAAGCGGAATTGCACACGACTTTAATAATATATTAGGCATTATACTGGGACATTCCACGATACTTGAAAGAATCGAGAACTTACAGGAAAATTATAAGAACAACCTAAAAGCAATACAACAAGCTACTCACAGAGGAGCCTCGCTCGTAAAACAATTACTAACATTCGCGAGAAAAGCAGAATCTGTTTTTGAGCCTGTTAATATAAATTCTTTAATAAAAGATTTGTCAAAAATGCTCAATGAAACTCTGCCAAAAACTATAGATATAGAATTACAGCTAGATGAAAATCTACCTGAGCTAATTGCTGACCCTACACAAATTCATCAAGTAGTCTTAAACCTGTGTTTAAATTCAAGAGACGCAATGCCAAAAGGTGGAAAGCTTTTGCTTTGCACAAAGCAAATCTCTGGAGAAGAATTATGCAAGAAATTCCCAGGTGCTATTGAAAAAATGTATGTTGTAATAACAGTTCAAGATACTGGATTTGGGATGGATGAGATTACAAAATCGAGAATATTTGAGCCATTCTTTACGACAAAACCTCAAGGACAGGGTACAGGTCTTGGACTTTCAGTTGTGCACGGCATTGTCAATGCCCATAATGGATTTATTGAAGTACAAAGTGAGGCAGGTAAAGGTACAACTTTTCACGTTTACCTGCCAATAAAAGAATCGGTACCAATCTCAACGCAAATATTGGAAGCCAAAATCTCAGAGATTCCTGGAGGCTGTGAAACAGTGCTAGTAATTGAGGACGAACAACTATTNCGTGACTTGTTAAATAATCTGCTAAGCTCTAAGGGCTATAAAGTCCTTTTAGCAGAAGACGGTGCCCAGGCTCTCCAAATTTACTCACAGCACAAAAACGAAATAGCATTAGTTCTATGCGATATGGGATTACCACGTATTAGCGGAGAAGATATATTCTATAGAATAAAAACAATTAACCCATGCTTAAAGTTTATCTTAGCTAGTGGATTCATTGAACCACATAAGAAATCAGAATTATTTAAATCAGGTCTCAAAGATTTTTTGCAAAAACCATATACACCAGAAGATGTTTTAATAAGAGTACGAAAGGTGCTTGATATAGGTGCTTAATATAATTCCCCGTATACTTTGCCAATGGTAGAACATTTCTACAACCCTCAGCACAAACGTTCACTAAGAAATTGGATTACCGAATCATCTTTTTGAAAATATAAAGTATTTTATTTACGTATCATGAGTTTGCACTGGAAATTGACGTAACCATTTTATAATTTTACTTAATCATTAAAAAACAAAATCAAATTCATGGAGGTTAAAAATGAGAAAGTGTCTTTTGTTGTTCGTAGCAATTCAATTTCTTATGCTATCTCTATTAGCTCAAGAAAAAGGAAATAAATTAATAATAAAAGCTGATTCCGGAAAATTAACCATAAGTAAATACATTTATGGGCACTTTGCCGAACANTTGGGGCGTTGCATTTACGGCGGAATTTGGGTCGGTAAGGACTCTAAGATTCCAAATACTCGAGGCATACGAAACGATGTCCTGAATGCTCTAAAGGCTATCAAAGTTTCCGTTATCCGCTGGCCTGGCGGATGCTTTGCAGACACATACAATTGGAAAGACGGCATAGGCCCAGCCGAAAAAAGGCCAAAATTTGTAAACACATCATGGGGTGGAGTAGTTGAGGATAACAGTTTTGGCACTCATGAATTTTTAGACTTCTGTGAGTTACTTGGAGCAGAACCATATATATCCGTCAATGTTGGAAGTGGCACTGTAAGAGAAGCACAGGAATGGGTAGAATATGTCAACTCCGACAGCGAAAGCCCAATGCCAAATCTAAGGCGCCAAAACGGAAGAGCCACTCCATGGTCTGTCAAGTTCTGGGGAATAGGCAACGAATGCTGGGGATGTGGTGGAATCATGTCAGCCGATTATTACTCCAATGTTCTGTCAAGATACTCTTTCTTTATGAAGAATTACGGTGGAACAGCACTGTATAAAATCGCCTCTGGCGGACTCCAAGAGGATTACAATTGGACAGAAACTTTGATGAAAAAATGGAAGAATACAGACGCGTGGCTGCAAGACTATATGAGTGGATATTCTCTTCATTACTATACAGTGATCGATTGGAACAAGAAAGGATCAGCAACAAGCTTTACTGAAAATGAATGGTTCATAGTATTACAAAAAACTCTTCGCATGGATGAAATTGTTACAAAACACTCAGAAGTCATGGACAAATACGACCCCGAAAAAAGGATAGGATTGGTAGTTGATGAATGGGGCACATGGTACGACGTGGAACCAGGTACAAATCCAGCTTTTCTTTATCAGCAAAATTCATTACGCGATGCACTTGTCGCTGGCATAAACCTGAATATTNTTAATAATCACTGCGATCGTGTAAAAATGGCAAACATCGCTCAAATGATAAACGTTTTACAATCAGTAATCTTGACGAAAGACGATAAAATTGTCTTAACACCAACTTACTATGTTTTCAAAATGTACACTGTGCACCAGGATGCTACCTTGCTACCTATCGAATTAACTTGTGATGATTATATTTATGGTAAGGAAAAAATAAAGTCGTTGAATGCATCTGCATCAAAAGATAAGAATGGAAAAATCCACGTCAGCATAGTAAATTTAGATCCAAAAAATCCGAAAAAGATTGAGTGCGAAATCCATGGTATGAAAGTGAAAAAGGCTACCGCAGAAATAATTACAGCAGAAAAGATGAACGCATTTAACGATTTCGATAAACCGGAAGAAGTTAACATAAAATCTTTCAAAGATTTCAAAATTTCAAATAGCAAGCTAATTGCAAATTTACCATCAAAATCTGTAGTAATGTTCAAGCTGGAGTAACTTTCAATTGGCGAAAAAAATTGCCGGCTTGATTCAAAAAATCGTTAAACTTATATTAATAATAGTATATCGTTCTTTTGCAATCTAATTAGTCATTAATCTCCGTTAGGGGTGTCCCGGTCCACAAACCAATCGATAGTTGTGGGTGGGGCTGAGATTAAACCCTTAGAACCTGAACTGGGTAATACCAGCGTAGGGAAACGGAACTGAATTTTTTTGAAGCCGTTTTCTACTACGCTGTAGGAAACGGCTTTTTTGCTTAATTAATAGCTGAAACACATATCAAATTAAGGAGCAAAGTCAATGGTAACAGCAAAAAATATTTATAATGATGTAGTAAAGATCAGGTCTGAATCACCACTTGTTCACAACATAACAAACTATGTAGTAATGAACACTACAGCCAATGCCCTTTTATCAATCGGAGCATCACCTGTAATGGCTCACGCCATCGAGGAAGTAGAAGAAATGGTTGGAATTGCAAGAGCATTAGTCATAAACATAGGCACATTAAGTAACTCCTGGATCGAATCCATGCTAAAAGCAGTAAAGGCAGCCAAACAAAAAGGTATACCTATTGTCCTTGATCCAGTAGGAGCAGGAGCAACAAAGTTAAGAACTGAAACTGCTCACAAATTAATTTCTGAAGCTCCACCAACCATTATTCGGGGAAATGCATCCGAAATTCGAGCTCTGTATCTTGCTGAGGGTGGCACAAAAGGTGTAGATAGCACCCATAGCTCAGAAGAAGCCATCGAAGCATCAAAGGAACTTTCAAGAAAATACAACTGTTCTGTTAGTGTGAGTGGAAAAACCGATATAATAATATATGCAGATAAAATTATTCGCATTCACAACGGTCATCCTATGATGCCAAGAGTAACAGGACTGGGCTGTACAGCATCCGCATTAACTGGGGCTTTTGCAGCAGTAAATCCNTCNCCGCTTCTTGCAGGAGCACACGCTATGGCGGTCATGGGAATTGCTGGAGAAATAGCGGCAAAAAAAGCCAAAGGTCCAGGCACCTTGCAATTATATTTCCTTGACGCACTATACCAATTAAATGAATCTGATATTAAGAAACGATTGAAGGCAGAATAAAGAATGAGGAAAGAGCAATATAACTTTAGCCTTTACCTTGTAACCGATAGAAACTTATCTCGTCCACGCTCTATTGAAGAAGTTGTAAAACTTGCAATAGAAGGTGGAGTAACTGCTGTTCAATTGAGAGAAAAAGACTCGTCAACTCGGGAATTTATTGAAATAGCAAAAAGGATAAAGGAGATCACCGCATCTTCAAATATTCCACTCATAATAAATGATAGAGTTGATATTGCTCTTGCTGTAGACGCAGATGGCGTTCATCTTGGACAAACAGATATGCCATACCACATTGCAAGAAAAATTATGGGAAAAAATAAAATAATAGGTCTTTCAGTAGAAAACATGGAGCAAGCAACTGAAGCTGAAGAACTTGATGTGGATTATCTTGGCGTAAGTCCAATATTTACAACTCCAACGAAAAGTGAATTGCAAACTCAATGGGGACTCGAAGGACTAAGCAAGCTCAGACAAAAAACAAAACATATCCTTGTTGGCATAGGCGGGATAAATGCTTCCAACGCTCAGTCAGTAATCGAAGCGGGCGCAGATGGAATTGCAGTCGTTTCAGCGATTTGCTCAGCAAGCGACCCGAGAAAGTCTGCTTCAGAATTGAGAGAAATAGTTGACAAAACAAAAAGAAAAATGCTATGAAACTCTCGTCAATTGGAGAATTTGGATTTATAAAGAGAATATCCGAAACCTTTAATCAGAAATTGCCAGAAGGCATTGTTGGAATTGGCGATGATTGTGCAGTAATTCCAATTGATAAGAATTCATGCCTGCTCGTAACAACCGACATGCTTGTGGAAGATGTTCACTTTATGAAGGAAAAAATTTCTCCATTTGAGTTGGGATATAAATCCTTAGCAGTAAATTTAAGTGATATTGCAGGAATGGGCGGTAAACCAGAAAGTGCATATATCTCAATTGCTATTCCTTCTGAAACCGAAGTTGAATGGTTAGATGAATTTTATGAAGGTGTTCACAACCTTGCAAATTCAGAAAAAATACTATTGCTTGGCGGAGATACTACTAAATCCCCAGATAAACTTGTCATTAATTTTACAGTGCTTGGAAAAGCTAAACCAGACTGCATAAAATACCGTTCCACGGCAAAAGTTAATGATATCATCTGCGTCACTGACTACGTTGGTGATTCTGGTGGAGGACTAATGATTCTGCTTGGCGATCTTGAAATGAATAGCGATAGCTCATATCTTGTCCAGAGGCATCACAAACCACATCCGCAAATCCAGGAAGGCATGTGGTTAGCATCAAAGCCAGAAGTGCATGCGATGATGGACATTTCAGACGGAATTGATTCAGACATTCAAAGAATTATGGAAAGCTCTGGATGTGGAGCATTAATAGAACTCAACAAGCTTCCAATATCCCCTGCACTCCGAAGAGTATCGGCAAAATATAACTGGGATCCATTAGAAATTTCGGCTTCGGGCGGAGAGGATTACTGCTTGCTAGTCACTGTCGAGCCAGATGCATATGAAAACCTAGCATCTGAGTTTAAGTCTAAATTCAATAGAGAATTAACCAATATCGGAGTAATAAAAGACAAAGACTATGGTTTGCAATATATAAAAAATGGCATTAAAGCCCAATTGAAAAAGCACGGTTATGACCATTTTGTTTAAGCAAATGTTCTAATTATCTTAAATATAGAGGTAAAAAATGAGTGACTATCAACTTAACAAATCAACTCCGAAATTCAGGCGAATATATATTGAAGGAAAAATTCACAAAGATGTTAAGGTACCTTTCAGGGAAGTTGAGCTTGAGCCTACAAAACTCGCGAATGGCAAAATAGAGTCCAATAAATCAATTCGCCTGTATGACACAAGCGGTCCATGGGGCGATTCAGCACAAAATCCCGATATCACAAATGGTTTGCCTCAAGTCCGTTTAAAATGGATATTACGACGTGGTGACGTAGAAGAATATAAAGGTAAGGAAATAAAACTAAAAGACGATGGAATGCAATCCGTAGAAAATGTAGAATCTGGAAATTTTAAGAAAACAAACTTCAACCACAAAGTTTTCCGTGCTCGAAATGGCAAGAGTGTTACTCAATTATATTATGCAAAGCGTGGAATAATAACAGAGGAAATGGAATTTGTTGCTATAAGAGAAAATCTGGGTAGAGAAAACCTGCTAGAAAATAATGGTAATAACAATAATGGTTTCGAATTTGGCAAACTGCATAAAGGCGAATCTTTCGGGACTAGTATACCTAAATTTATTACACCTGAGTTCGTTCGAGATGAAATTGCAAAGGGTCGCGCAATAATACCGGCTAACATAAATCATCCTGAATGCGAACCAATGATTATAGGCAGAAATTTTCTTGTCAAGATAAATGCCAATATAGGCAACTCTGCTATTGCATCTTCAATAGAAGAAGAAGTAGAAAAGATGCGATGGGCAATTCTATGGGGAGCGGACACCGTAATGGATCTATCGACTGGAAAAAACATACACACAACACGTGAGTATATTATTAGAAACTCCCCCGTCCCGATTGGAACAGTACCAATTTATCAGGCGCTCGAAAAGGTCGGCGGTATACCAGAAGAATTAACATGGGATATTTTCAGAGATACTTTGATAGAACAAGCTGAACAAGGAGTTGATTACTTCACCATCCATGCAGGCGTGTTGCTAAGATACATACCTCTAACGGAAAAACGGCTCTGCGGTATTGTATCACGCGGCGGTAGCATTATGGCTAAGTGGTGCTTAGCACACCATAAAGAGAATTTTCTTTACACTCACTTCAAGGAAATTTGCGAAATAATGCGAACTTACGATATTTGCTTCTCATTAGGCGACGGCTTACGACCAGGCTCAATAGCCGATGCTAACGACGAGGCACAAATAGCTGAATTGAAAACTTTAGGTGAACTAACTAAAATCGCGTGGGAGCATGATTGCCAGGTTATGATCGAAGGACCCGGCCACATTCCTATGCATCTCATAAAAGAAAATATGGATCTTGAACTCCAGTATTGCCACGAAGCACCTTTTTATACATTGGGCCCGCTCGTAACAGATATTGCACCAGGCTACGACCACATAGTCAGTGCAATAGGCTCGGCAATGATTGGTTGGTATGGTTGCTCAATGCTTTGCTATGTAACCCCAAGAGAACATCTTGGTTTACCAACCAAAGAGGATGTAAAAATAGGGGTCATTGCACATAAAATTGCTGCACACGCAGCGGACATTGCCAAGGGTCATCCATCTGCACAATTATGGGATTATGCAATGTCAAAAGCACGATTTGATTTCAGGTGGGAGGATCAATTCAATCTTTCACTCGACCCTTCAACAGCACGCGAATACCACGATACCACTTTGCCACAGGACATCGCAAAGGGAGTTCACTTCTGCTCTATGTGTGGACCAAAATTTTGTGCGATGAAAATAACAGAGGATATAAGAGAGTTTGCAAAGAAACGAAACATAACCGAAGAAGAAGCTTTAAAATTGGCGTTGGAAGAAAAAGCAAAAGAATTTAGAAAGGGAGGCTCAAAAATTTACTTAACCAATAAAGAAAAAGCTAAGTGAAAAAAAAGAAAAGACATACCTGCATATTAACCATTGCCGGCTCAGATAGTAGTGCAGGTGCAGGTATACAAGCAGACATTAAAACGATATCCGCTCTCGGAGGCTATGGAGTTAGTGTAATAACCGCTGTTACTGCTCAGAACACTAAAACAGTAGCAGGCATCCATGAAATACCAGCTGAGTTCGTAAAACTGCAGATTGAAACAATATTCTCCGATATAAAAATTCATGCAGTAAAAACTGGAATGCTAAGAAGTGCAAAAATTATTGAAACAGTTGTACAAATGCTTAAAACATACAAAGTATCAAACGTTGTAGTTGATCCAGTCATGGTATCAAAAAGTGGATCAGAATTGCTCAACACAGATGCGATTAACATTCTAAAAACTCAACTTATTCCACTTGCAACCATAGTAACACCAAATATACCGGAAGCCTCTATACTAGCAGGAATTCAGATAAAAAAGAAGCACGATGTAGAAAAAGCGGGCAGAATAATTCTATCACTTGGGCCCAAAGCAGTTCTTATTAAAGGAGGACATCTAAAAGGAGTTAAATGCATCGACTATTTATTTATAAAAGAAAAAAATAAAAAAATCACAGTAACCCCACTGGAAAACAGAAGAATAAAAACAAAGAACACTCATGGTACAGGCTGTTCACTGGCTTCTGCTATTGCTGTGTATCTGGCTAAAGGCTACGATATTAGAAAAGCAGTCAAATTAGCTACAGATTACATCTATATGACAATTTATTGGGGCGCCTCTTACAAAATTGGTAAGGGTAACGGGCCTCTTCATCATTTTTTCAAGCTGTGGCACTAAGCTAAAACGGAATTATCACTTACATAGAAAAAA
>JGI24721J26819_10000246_pt1 | contig 56798 bp, 44 predicted proteins | sample YelNatPaOPGAMG01_FD_26819 | JGI IMG/M metagenome (IMG submission 26819) | reverse complement strand
AAAACACTGATAGAAATTTTTAACCCTTCCTGCTAAAATTTATCCATTAAATCCATGGCCTTGGAGAGGAGGTTTTATGCGTTCCGGCTTTGTGGCTGTAGTCGGTAAACCCAACGCCGGGAAATTAACCCTGATTAATGCCCTGACCGGAAAAAAGGTCAGCATTGTTTCCGAAAAACCTCAGACTACCAGGTTTAAAATCGGGGGTGTGGTCAACCGAACAGAAGGGCAAATAGTTTTTGTTGATACTCCTGGTTTTCATAAACCAAAAGACGCCCTGGGAGAATTCCTTATTTCGCAGGTGACCGAAACCATTAAGGAAGTGGACCTGGTTCTTTTCCTGGTTGATGGCTCCCGGGAACTTAATGAAGAAGACAGGCTGCTCATGGAAGAAATTAATAAAACCCAGCTACGCTGCCTGCTGGTGATTACCAAAAAAGACCTGGCTTCGGCGGAAGCCATCTCGGCTCTGGAGCAGGAAGTGAAAAAGGTTTTGCCCCTCCAGAAGGCAGTGACCGTTTCTGCCGTAACCGGGGAAGGTTTGGACCTTCTGCTGAAAAAGATTTTTCCCTTCTTACCTGAAGGACCGGCTCTTTACCCTGAAGATATTGTTACTGATTACCCCCTGAGTATCCAGGCAGCGGAAATAATCAGGGAAAAAGTTCTTATGAACCTTCACCAGGAAGTGCCCCATTCTGTGGCTGAAAGTGTAAAGCGGCTGGAAGAGAAGCCGGAGAAGAACCTAATAGCTATCTAAGCCGAAATTTATGTAGAAAAAGGTAAGGAAAAAGGTTTTGATTTTTGCCAGCCGAACAATGGGTATAATTAAAAAGCCAGCCGGTTAACCTGAGAAAGGCTTGTTGACCATTAATTGAAATAGCGATAGACTTGGTAACCTAAATTAAAAAAGTGTGATTCCTGGAATGAGATTCTACCAGCGAAAGCAAAATGTCAAAAATAAAAAAGAAATTTAAATGAAAAGAGGAAAATATGGCCAAAACTAAATTTAATTCAACCAAGCTAAAAATCTTTATCATCCTTTTTGCTTCCTTAATTATTGGTTTTTCTCCAAGTGGAATACGGGCAGAGGAGAGAAAAAATCAACCAATTAATTCTGCTCCACCCTATTCAAATGAAGATCAGGTTCAGAGCCAGTCCTCACTTCCTGCCCGGGTTTCAGTCCCACTGACCGTAGCTGAAAGTAGCAATTACACTGCAACTGCTCTACATTCTGAAGTTCTTGAATTCATCCAAAAATTGCAAAAACTTAGTCCGAATTTAGTGGTTGAAAATATAGGGACAACAGTAGAAGGCCGTTCTATTCCAATGCTTATAATCAGCGACCCCCCTNTTTATACTCCAGAAACAGCTCACAACTTAAGAAAAACAGTGATATATATCCAGGCTAACATTCATGCCGGTGAAGTTGAAGGCAAAGAAGCTTCCCTGATGTTAGCCCGAGAAATCCTGCTCCAACCACATCATCCTTATCTGAATAAGCTGGTAATACTTATAGTTCCAGACCTAAATGCTGATGGTAACGATAAAATCAATCCCCAAAATAGACCTCAGCAACCGGGTCCAGAAAAAGGAGTGGGTATTCGTTATAACGCCCAGAATCTGGACCTTAACCGGGACTTAATCAAACTGGAAAGCCAGGAAATGACTTCGGTAGTGAAAAACATCCTCAACCGTTGGGATCCAGCAGTAGTAGTTGACTGCCACACCACCGATGGGGCTTATCATGAAGAAACAGTAACCTATTCCTGGCCTCTTAATCCCGACTCAGACCCTGAGCTTCTGCTTTATCAGAGAGAAACAATGCTTCCGGCGATAGTTAAAACATTAAAAGAAAAATATGGAGTTCTCTCAGTTCCCTATGGAATGTTTCGCGATTGGAAAGATCCAACCAAAGGCTGGGAAACATTTGAGCATCTTCCCAGGTATTTCACCAACTACGTCGGGTTGCGCAATCGCATTTCCATCCTTGACGAAAATTATGTTCATGCTGATTACAAAACACGGGTGTTAAGCTGTTTTAATTTCTTGAAAGCTATTCTCGATTATACGTCCCTTAAAGCTGAGGAAATTCTAAAGTTGGTTGAGGACAGTGATCAGCGGACAATACTTCAAGGATTAAATCCCAGAGGAAGAACCTGGGGTATTGAATTTGACCTGCAGCCTCTCCCCCAGCCAATTACCATCAACGCTTTTGAAATGGAGGCGAGTAGTAGATCAGAAGGTGGTTTTCCCCAGCTTCGGCCCACTAACCGCAAAAGGCAGGTAACCGTTCCCTATTTCGCCAACTATGTTCCTAAAAGAACAGTAAATTTCCCCTATGCCTATCTAATCCCCGTTCCCGACCCGAGAATAATAAATAAGCTAATAACCCATGGACTTCTGGTGGAGTCACTTACTGAAGAAGTTAGCCTGGAAGTAGAATTATTCATTCCTAAGGAACTTAAATCAGGTGAAAGAGCCTATCAGGGGCATCATCTAAATCAGATTAAGGGAGAATACCTGACAGAAACCAGGAAATTCCCTGCTGGTTCGCTGCTAATCCGAACTGCTCAACCCCTGGGTTATCTGGCTGCCTACCTCCTCGAACCTGAAAGTGATGATGGCCTGGTTGTCTGGAACTTTTTTGATTCCTACCTGGTTGGTCAATGGCAGCGAGGCTTTTCCGAACTTCCAGTTTATCGACTTCTTCAGCCTGTTAATTTATCGACTAATAGAATCAGGTAAAAAAAATTTTTTAAAAGCTAATTGCTTTAATCAACTAATTTACAAAAATATTTTCACCGCGGTAATGTCGGCCAAAATCGGGCCAGATAATATAACGCTATCTCCCCCCTGTTTTCATTAAAAAAAGTTCTTGGTTTCTTATTTATTTTTCTTCCTGGAAGAAGAACGGGTTTTTCTAACTTTCTCGGATTTGGCTGCGGTTTTTTCTGGTTCTGATTTTCGTAGAATTTCCGAAGCTGCTTTTACCTTNTCTTCTTTCTTTTCTTTTTTCCTGGGCGAAATTAAGTACTTACCGCAATTCTCACAGACATAAATATCGTTGCTACCTTCAATGGCTGAAGCCATCTGGGTAGAAAGATTAATATTACAACTCTGACAAACTCCATCAATCACCTCGGCTACAGCGTAGCCGTAGCGATCCATTAAAAGATCGAATCTGGCCAGAAGAGACTGGTCAAGCTCTTCTCTAATCAAATCTCGCTGCTTTTGCAACTCTTCTAATTTATCTTTTGATGCCCGCCTGATTTTTATTTCAATATCCTGAAGCTTTTTCAACAGGCTGGCCCGGTTCATTATGGTATCTTCCCGAGGGAAAGAAAATTGAATTTCTGAAAGCACACTGTAGAGTTCATTTTTATCCCGGGCATTGAATAATCTGGCTCTATTTTCTGGACGGATNAAAAATCGAGCTAAACCGGCAAAAAGATGATTGAATAAGCCTGGAATGGAAGGATTCCAGATAACCAGAATGATAAGATGAACAGGCTGCTGATCATGAGCCTCAAAGTCAATNCCTTCTGCTGATCTCCCCACAGCTACTGCGATTTGTCCTTCAGTATCAACTCGAGCGTGAGGCACGGCAATGCCATGACCTAAAGCTGTTGATTCCAGATTCTCACGATCAATTACCCGGGTTAAGGTTAAGTTCTTGTTGCTGATAAGTTTTTGCTTAACCAGGCTATCAAGCAGTTCTTCGATTGCTTCTAACTTATCCTTACTTTTAAGCTCAAAGATTATTTGNGAAGGTTTCAGAAATTCTTTAAAAGATGTCTCTCTTAAATTCATTGGCGATCAAGATAATGATTTTATCATAAAAAGTAACTTTTGCAACTAAAAACTAAAAATTGACCGCCCCTGAAAAGCTTATGTTTATATAAAAATCCGTTTACGGGGTAAAGGTCGGACGCTGAAAATAGCTATCAGGCTTAAATTGAAGCGGTTTATCCTGNCGCCCAAGGAGACTGGCAATTTCTCTTGCCCAGCGGATAAGTTGAATTGCCCCACTCATATCCCAGTCGTCTTCCATTTCGTCTGTCACCTGGTGATATCTGAACTTCAAATATTCTTCTGATTTTTTTATGACTTTATCCTTATCCGGTCCTTTAGCCACAACCCCCTCGTGCAACCAAACAGCCGGAATTCCATGGCGGGCAAAGCTCAGCTGATCAGAACGGAAAAAGAATCCATAATTTCCACCTCTCTCCGCGGTATAATGATATCCAAGCTTCTCGGCAGCTTGCCGGCAAATATCATCTAACTCAGAGTAGCGAGCACCAATAGCGTAAACATCTTCAGTCTCTCCCCAAACATTAGTCATTTCAAAATTGATATCGGCCAGGATAGAAGAATTTGGAATTGTAAGATGAGAAGCAAAATAATCTGAACCTAAAAGTCCCTGTTCTTCAGCGGTAACTGAGACAAAAACTAAATTGGCCGGCAGTTTGCCTTTAAACTGTGAATAATAGGATGCCAGAGCTAAAAGACAGGCTGTAGCCGAACAATTATCCACTGCCCCGTTATAAATCTGATCTCCCTGTAGATTAGGGTCTTTGCCCAGGTGGTCATAATGAGCAGAAAAAATTATATATTTATTCTTAGCCTCGGGCTCAGCGCTTCGCAGCCAGGCAGCGACATTTTCCGCTTTAACCTGCCGAAAAGAAGGTTTCTGAGTGACTTTCACTCTAATCCCAAGTGGCTGGGGAGTGAAGCCGGGAGTTTCCGCTGCAGTTAGAAGTTTCTGGTGATCCACTCCAGCTGCCTCGAAAATTTTTTCGGCCAGCTCAGAGGTTATCCAGCCCTGAAAATAAAGAGTACGAACTTTTTCTGGTAAAAAGAAAGATTCCTTAGCCCAAGAATTTCTAACGACGTTCCACCCATAAGTAGCTCCTTTTTCATTGTGGATAATAAAGATTCCGCTTGCACCCAGCTCGGTAGCTTTTTCCAGCTTATAAATCCAACGGCCGTAATAAGTCATATCTTCACCGTCAAAAATTCCTCCCGGGTAATTTCCTGGCTCGTTAATTTCAACCAGAAGAACCTTACCTCTTAAATCGACTCCCTTTAGGTCATCCCAATTTCTTTCTGGAGCCTGAATCAAATAACCGCAATAAACCAATTCCCCTTGAATTTCAGGGGGGCAGTCTTCGCGTTCTGATTTCACCACAAAATCATCTAATAAAGTGGGATTGAAAGGCGGAAATTTACTTTTTGAGGCGGGAATGATTTCCATCTTAGCTTTAAGGTCGGGCTGAATACCAATTAGAGTAAATGCTTGTCGATAGCTATCCCCAAAGAAAGGTAACAATTTGAATTGTTTAAAATAATCTTCAATATAATTAGCTGCCAGTTCTATACCCTGGCTTCCCAGCCCCCGGCCTTCATAAAGGTTATCAGATAGAATCCGAATGTGAGCCAAAAGTTCTTCCGGGGTTATTTCTGCTATTGAATTTTCCCGGTCACAGGAGGAAAAGAAAAAAGCCAGAGCTGAAATAAAAATCAGAAAAGGATAAAACTGGAAATGGTCACAACCTTTTCTGAATTTCAACATCGCTTCCCTCCTAAATCCAATAATAAAAAAGCTCTGAGCTTTTTACTTCCGTTTCAGCTCAGAGCCTAATTTACTTTTTNCTAANAATAAAATCCAGCAGTTGCTGTCAATTTAGTCAAGTTCGATTAAATGTTATTTTTATTTAATCAGGGAGAAAGCCACCGTTAAGCCGGCCATAACAATGGAAACCATACTCATCAGCTTGATTAAAATGTTTAAACTGGGGCCNGAAGTGTCTTTAAACGGGTCGCCAACAGTATCGCCGACCACAGCTGCTTTGTGGGCATTTGAACCTTTACCGCCAAGATTTCCTTCTTCGATAAATTTTTTAGCGTTATCCCAGGCTCCCCCGGCATCAGCCATGAAAACAGCCAGAACAAAACCAGTGGAAGTAGCCCCTATCAATAAACCCATAACTCCTCCTACTCCTAACAGGAGACCGGTGGCCACAGGAATGATAATAGCCAGGAGAGAAGGCACCATCATGGCTTTCTGTGCACCCTTAGTAGAAATAGCCACACATCGGGCATAATCAGGTTCAGTTGTACCTTCCCAGACCCCGGGAATTTCCTTGAATTGACGGCGCACTTCATCTACCATCCTGCCTGCGGCTCTGCCCACCGCTAACATAGTCAAGCCACAGAAAACAAAAGCCATCATTGACCCAAGGAATATTCCAACCAGGACGATCGGATTCATCAGGTTCACCCGGAAATAATTCATAAAATCCAGAAATCCGGCTTTAGCTGTCTCGATTACCTTACCATCNACCAGAGTAATNGTAGTTTGCCCAATTCTTAGCAAGCCAACTTTAAGTTCTTCCACATAAGAGGCCAGAAGGGCTAAAGCAGTTAAAGCTGCTGAGCCAATGGCAAAGCCTTTGCCGGTTGCCGCGGTGGTATTACCCAGAGCATCAAGAGCATCAGTGCGCTGCCTTACTTCTGCTTCCAGGTTGCTCATCTGGGCATTGCCACCAGCATTGTCAGCCACAGGGCCATAGGCATCTGTGGCCAGCGTTATGCCCAGGGTGGAAAGCATCCCCACAGCTGCAATTCCTATTCCATAAAGACCATGCCCTACATCCAGAAAATTAAAATTGGAGGCAAAAAGATAGGCCAGAACTGTGCCTGCAGCTACTGAGATTACCGGAATATAAGTTGAAAGCATTCCATTTCCTATGCCCGTAATGATGACCGTAGCCGCTCCTGTAGTAGCACTTTCAGCGATTTTCTGGGTAGGTTTGAAGGAATGAGAAGTAAAATACTCGGTGGACTTGCCAATAATTATTCCAGAGATGAGGCCAGAGAGCATAGCCAACCAGACCCCGATAGGCAGATTAAGCCAGCGAAGTAATAAATAAGAAATTATCATAATCAAAATCGAACTGGCATTAATACCCCGGCCCAGAGCATTTATCAAATCTTTCTGAGTCGCTTCTTCTTTAGTTCTTACCAAAAAAATTCCCAAAATGGAAAGGAGGGTGCCAAGACCCGCTACCACCATGGGAGCAATGACTGCATTGATCTGCAAAATACCTTGACCCACAAAGGCTGATGCTCCCAGAGCAGCTGTTGCCAGAATTGAACCAGCATAAGACTCGTAAAGGTCAGCTCCCATTCCGGCCACATCTCCGACGTTATCTCCAACATTATCAGCAATAACCGCCGGGTTGCGGGGGTCGTCCTCCGGTATATTGGATTCAATTTTTCCCACCAGATCAGCCCCGACATCAGCAGCTTTAGTATAGATTCCGCCACCCACCCGAGCAAACAGAGCCTGGGTGGAAGCCCCCATACCAAAAGTGATCATAGTAGTGGTTATTAAAATTAAATTATGGGAATCGGAGATGGGATAAAAATGTTTTAAAATCAAAAACCAAAAAGAAATATCCAGCAAGGCCAATCCAACCACTACCAAACCCATTACCGCCCCGCTCCGAAAAGCAATTTTTAAGGCACTATTTAAGGAATTCCGAGCAGCATTAGCCGTCCGGCCTGAGGCATAAGTCGCGGTCTTCATTCCAAAATAGCCTGATAAAGCTGAAAAAAAGCCGCCAGTCAGAAAAGCCACAGGTACCCATTTGTTCTGAACCTTTAGGACAAAAGCCATAAACGCCAGCAAAACAACCAGACAGGCAAAAACTATGGCTACAACTTTATACTGCTGCTTGAGATAGGCCATTGCCCCTTTCCGGACATAAGAGGCAATTTTAGCCATTCTTTCCGTCCCTTCATCTTTTTTCTTCATCTGGTGATAAAACAGCCAGGCAAAAAATAAAGCAGAAATAGAAGCAAGAGGAGCAATCCAGAAAGCAGAATTGATCATGTTTTTCCTCCTTCTCCTCTATATTTAAGACTAATCAATCTATTTTGCATTTTACCCCGGACAAAATTTTTAAGCTAAAATTTAACATAAAACCCCCTTACTGTCAAAAGCCTAAATTAATGTTCCCCCTAATATTCAGTTCTTTAATCTGGTTCTTTAACCTAAAATTTTCTTAGCTTTTCCTTTTTTTATATTTATTTCCATAATCCGGAAGTTGTCTTTAATTTTTCGATTTTTTTATTGATTTTAATATTTATTCTTAATAAACTGAATTCAGGCTGAAATGAAAATTTATATTGGTACTTCCGGCTGGAGTTATCCTAACTGGAAGGTCCGATTTTATCCCCGGGAGCTGAGCTCTCGAGATTGGTTAGAATTCTATTCCCAGACTTTCGATACCGTGGAAATAAATATGACTTTCTATCGGTCTCCCAAAGCTGAGACGCTGAGGACTTGGAGGGAAAAAACCTCAGAAAACTTTAAATTCAGCCTTAAAGCCAGCCGACAGATAACCCATATAAAAAAATTGCAAAAAGTCGAACATGACATGGAGCATTTTGCTTTTTTAGCTCGCCAACTGGGAGAAAAAGTGGGTTGCTTGCTTTATCAGCTCCCTCCTTCTCTGACTAAGAATCTGGATTTGCTGGAAGCATTTTTGCAATCACTTCCTGACGGTTTTAATCAAGTAATTGAATTTCGTCATCCGAGCTGGTATGCGCCTGAGGTCTATCACTTGTTATCAAACTATAAAGCCATTTTTTGTGTGGTCTCATCAAAGCGCGTCCCGACTGATATCGTCGTTACCTCTGAAGTAGCCTATTTTCGTTTCCATGGCCTTACTGGTGGTTACCGTTATTGTTATACAGATGAGGAATTAAAAAAATGGGCTGAAGCTATTAGCCGAATCGAGGCCAAGGAAATTTATATTTATTTCAATAATGATTATCAGGCTTATGCCGTTTTTAATGCTATGACCCTCAAAAGATTTCTTGATTGGCAAAATCAAAGTCAGGTTTGAAAAAATAATTTACTAAAAATAAAAACCGGCAGGAAAAAGGAAAACAAAAAGTTCGCCAGAATTTGATTTTATCTTCTAACTATCTTAAACTTAAGGAACCTGCTGATGAGAAGACAGGAGACAACAAATGAAAAAAACCTCATTTTGTTTATTGCTAATTTTCTTCTGTTTGCTACCGATTAAATCAACATTTGCTCAGAATATCCCTCCAGTGAAGGAACCGATTCTACTGACTTCCTGCGGGCAGAGCCCTGGCCCGGTAATAATCAAAGTAGTGTTGCAAAAACTCAATATCTCTTATGATCATAATCCGCTGGCCACCAGTGCTGACCTCCTGAGAAAAAAAGCAGGAGGAAAGCCCTATGGCTCGGTAATAATTGTAATGGGAGCCAGTCTCAAAGGTATGGGAGCAGCAGGTATATCAATAGAAGATGAGATAAAAAGAATCACTCAGCTTATTCAAGAGGCTCGAAAAGAAGGTATTACGGTTATCGGAGCTCATCTGGAAGGGATGAAAAGAAGGGCCCAGGGAGCTGCAGCCGGTGATACAACTGACGAACAAAGCATTGATGCAGTTGCTCCTAATTCTGACCTTTTATTGATTAATAAAGAAGGGAACGCCGACGGCCGTTTTACCACTATAGCTCGAAGCAAGAAAATCCCAATGATCGAAGTTGAAAAGAATATTGAACTAATCAATGTTCTGAGCAAAATTTATGGAAAATAGACCCGGCTCAATATAAATAAAATTGAAAAACCCCTCTGACCAGAGGATTACCTTATATCTTTTTTATCTCAATCAATCCAACTTTTTCCAGTGCCTGAAAATATTTTTCTACCTCCAGAAGAGGAAGAGGTTCATATTCAGCTGAGGCAGCATTTCTAATCTGGAGAATGGAACGTTTTCCATCAATAAAATTCCGCAATTCAAATTCAGCCTGATAAATTAAAGGAGAAACTTGCAGATTCATTTCCCGTAGCTTCATCATGACCATCCAGGGGTCAAGGTCTTTATTCTGAGGTTTTCTCACCGGAACTAACCGACTCAAACGAATTTCATCTCCACTTAAACCCAGCTTCTCCGGCTTGACCTTTTTTTCGGCNCAAGCGAGTTGATATGTATTTTCGAGTTCTTTTAACCAGGTTTCTTTTAACCCATTGAGANTNTCCATTTTGATTTTTAAACTGCTGGCAAAAACAGGGCTATTAGAAGCAAAAAATCCTACCGAGGTTAAAGCCTCCCTTTCCCTGTAAACAGCCTGTTCCAATATATTTAGAGCTTCTTTTCGGGCTACCGCCAGATTTTTACTTTCAGCTTTTAGAATCAAATCTTCTGCCCGTCCTTTTTCTTCACCTAATCGTTGCATTCCCCGGGAAGAAACTTCATTTAAAATATCTTCTGCTTCCCGAGCTCCAGCGTTGGTCAGGAAAATAGCCGAGGCCACAGTCAGGCTCACTACCCTTTTAAGCTGAGTAGAATCCGACTTATCAGGTAAATCTCCGCTGGTGTGATACCACATATCCGGCCAGCAGATGAACATAACTGCCGGAACTCTGACCGAGCCATCAATAAAAACAATATGGTCGCTGCCACCTGAAAATTTATCGATGGTGTAATAAAAGGGGTCGCGACTGCCACCGGGTGAAAGCACTGCCCATTCTTTCCAGCCTGCATCCTGGGCAATTCTCTGGGTAGCTCCCATCCATTCAACAAAAGAAGCCTCCACATCATTCAGATATGTCGGTAAGGAATAAGGAGTAGTTTCCAGACGAAAGGCACTCAAATTTTTGATCAGAGCTTCTCCAACCATGTCTTCATTGATATTGGCAAAAAAGTGTTTGGCAATTTCTGGATATTTCTGGATATAAGCTTTTGTCCCAGAAATCTCGGGCACAAATAGAAATCTTATGGAACGCTTAAGCGGCGGTATCTGACCATCGGCGATTAGCTTTTTTATCACCCTTCCCGCTTCCAGGATGGCCACACAACCAGAGGCATCATCATTAGCTCCCTGCTTGGCAAATCCTTCAAAAAGATGGGCCGTGAGCACCAGTTCCTCTTGAGGTTTTTCACTGCCTTTAATCAGCCCCATCACCATTTCTTCTTTATATGGAACCATCTGAGTTTTGACTATAGCTCTTACCTGTACCTTGACCTTTCTTTCTAAAAGCTGCTTCAATTCATAATAGGTTCTTTCCGAAACCATAAAGGCAAAAGTCGGCTTGCTCTTGTTATCGCTGCGGATAGAATTCCAGCCGATTTGATCCCGATCGAATTCAGGATGACTGGAGGAACAGGCAATTATACCCAGGGCTCCATACTTTTCTACAGCCAGGCTCCTGGCTCTTTCTGGAGACCCATAAACCAAGACAATTTTATCTTTAACATCTCTATCCTTATAATAAACGTCACTAAAACCAGGCCCAACATCGATTAATTCAGCAGTCGTATCAGTAGAAGCACTTCCAGGACAAAGAGAAGCTGGCATTTCTTTGAGGTCAGCTATTTTCTTTTTCTCCGGCTCCAGAGTCCAGAGTTCAGCCTCTTCTGCATCCCAGGTAGTTTGGCTGCTTGTGGGCAAATCGACAATGGCTGCCTCATCATAGCCATATTCTTTTAATTTTTCCAGAATAATCTTACTTTCAAAATACCCGCTTTTATATTCATCAGCCTTCCTATTCCGATTAACCCCGGTTAAAAATATTTCATTCTGGAGAGCCAGCTCGCCAGAAGATTCATTAATTATTTTCTGAAGAAGTGCTAAGGGCAGGAAAGTTCTGGGCAGCTTCTCCTGAGGCTGGGCCAGAATGGAAGAAACCAGAATAAAAATTACAAAGATAATAATGCCGCTTTTTCTCATAATTTACTCCTTAAATCAGCATAAAGAAAAAAAATTCTAATGCATTTCAGGCCTGAAGGCAAAGGAAAAGTTTAATTTGTTGTTTTTTTTCTCCTTTTGTTAGAATATTAAGCAGCNAAATTTAATTAAAAGGAAAAAAAATGATTGCTACCTCAACGGCTAAAAGCATCGTTACTATTCTCCTGGCCATTGATATCATCTGGTTAATTTACATAATTTTTAAAGGTTACACAGAAAGTCTTGTTCGAACCATTATCTTCGCTGTTATTCTTGTCCTCTGTCTCGGTTATTTACAGCAGACTAAATTGGAAAGGCTTAGTTTTCAAGCTATTAAAAACGACCTTTTCCCGCCTAAAGTTCGCCAATATGCTTATACAGTAGAAGAGCAAAATAACCAGTACTCTTACCGCCTGATATATACATTTCTTGAACCGCCTCCTGAACTCAAAGTAAATATGGACCCTAATGGGAGGACTTTTACTATTAGTGACCTCGAATCAGTTAATCAGGTTCTGGGTCAACTCAACTTGCCCCGGGTAACCGGAGGGGGTAAAGAGCTTTTTGCCATTACGGGAAACCAGACTGATATTGGATTATATCGGTGGGATAATTATGAAAGAGGCACTTTGATTCTGGAGCGTAGCCTTTACCAGAATAAGCAGAATATGCAGAGTTATTATTGTATTTCCAGAATTACTATCGAGAGCCGTAAATACTAACTGCTGGCCAGCCGGCTGGAAGGACCCGGTTAAATGTCTTCAACTTTAAGTGCTTTAATTATACTGGCCGCAATGATTGCCGCTTATCTTCTTGGTAGAATCATTAAAATTTCAACTGAGCTATCCCTCTTCCTGGCAGCCATTGGTGGAGCTTTGGCTGGAGGATATGGAATTCCATTCCGCCATCTGGCCGAAGGAGCTATGACTTATCTTGATATCTGTTTGATATTCCTCACTGCAACTCTTTTTATGAACTTGCTTCAAGAAGGGGGAATGGTAGCTTTTGCGGTTAGAGCTATTTTGCAAAAATTTCATCAGCGGAAAACCATCCTTTTCCTTCTGCTGGTATTTTTGCTATTGATACCGGGAGCTTTGACCGGAGCCGGCAGCGTTACAGTCTTGATAACCGGTTCTCTGGTGGCTGTAGTTCTAAGATATATGGGATTGCCGGCAGTTAAAGTAGCTGCCATAATTTTTATAATTGCTGGTTTGAGCGCTGCTGCGCCACCTGTCAGTCTGTGGGCGATGCTGACTGCTGCTGGCATTAATATGCCCTATGTTGGTTTTTTTCTTCCTCTTCTTCTTCCTTGCGTTCTGGGGGCAATTTTCACTATTTTCATTCTTGGACGGAAAGCCAGAGCGGTGGACATCGAAAAAGCCCTTTTGGAAATTCCAGCTCCGTCGCCAAAAATGAACTGGTGGAGGATAGGGCTACCCTTTTTGGTCTTTTTTGCTTTGATTTTAGGGGGCAGGATCTTCCCCTTCAATTTTCCCATTCTCGGATTACCTTTAATCTTTGCCCTGACGGCTTTAGTTGCCTATCTACTTTCCCCTGTTAGACTCAATCTATGGAAAGTTTCTCTGAGAACAGTTGATCAGCTCTTACCTCTTATCGGGACTTTGACCTGTGTNGGCATCCTGGTTCAGATTATGACTTTAACAGGAGTACGAGGGCTAATTTCAGTTTCAGTGGTAACGCTGCCCGTAATAATAGTTATAACCTCTTTGTTTTTGACCTTGCCTCTTTCCGAGGCTATTTTGATGTGGGGAGCAGCTCCGGTCCTGGGAGTCCCTCTTGTTCTTCTTTTTAACACCCGAGGCCTTAATCCCATAGTTGCTCTGGCCGGTATGAGTGTTATCTGGCCTCTGGGTGATTCTTTGCCCCCAACCGCTATCATTGGCCGGCTGACCATGGAGACGGTGGGAGTAAAAGAATCTTATTCCAGGTTTCTTAAACAGTGTCTGATACCNGGAATAATAATTATCGCCCTTGGAATGCTTATGATAATTTTCAGTAAGAAGCTCGGCTTTTTAACCATTTTTTAAGAGGCAAAAAATATGTCAACAATAATTACCATGCTTTACTATTTAATGGTCGCTTTTTTTTCAGTCTGTTTTATCTTCAATTTCAAGAAAAGCAAAAACTGGCAGCAAGAAGNTCTTTACCTTATTGTTCTTCTTCCTTTTTTGTTGCGCCTTTTCCGCTTGAAATGAGGTCACTATGAAGTCAACTAATAATATAAGAAAGGCTTTCTTTTTAATCATTTTCATAATTAGCCTCATTTTTTCCGGTCTTAGTTTTTACCGCAGCCGGCACCTGAAAGAGCCAGTAGTAATAGGGAATGGGGTTTCAAAGGTAAGAAAGTTGAGTGACTATTTCCCCGGAATAAAGGGGAGCATCAACGACGCCAATATTTATGTCCTCGGCCAGGATAAAGAAGGTGGCTCAGCTTTGATTCTGGGAGGGGCTCACCCTGAGGAACCGGCCGGACGCTTGGTCTCGTGGGTTATCATTGAAAATGCTCTTGTGACCAAGGGAAGGGTTTATGTTATTCCTACCGCCAACCCCAGCGCTTCCACCTCTACCCGCCCGGGAGGCGCCTATCCCCCTGATTATTCCATCAAGACTCCCTGGGGCAAACAGAAATTTCGGATGGGAGATCGCTGGTCCAATCCCCTTGACCAGTGGCCTGATCCTGAAGTTTACATCCACTACCCTTCAAAACAACAATTAGCTTACATGGATATAAGAAATCAAAACCGNACCTGGCCGGGACGACCAAATGGTACTATGACCGAGAAAACCTGCTATGCTCTGACCCGCCTCATAATAGAAGAAAAAATTGATCTGGTTATTGACCTGCATGAGGCTGAACTTCAGTATCCGGTTATCAGCACCATTGTTGCCCACCAAAAAGGTCAGGACATTGCTGCCCTGGCTTCAATGATGATCAGCAGTGAAGAAGGGTTCAACATCGGCGTGGAATATTCTCCGGAAGCCCTCAGAGGTCTTTCCCATCGAGAAATTGGCGACCATACCCCGGCCATTCCCCTTCTTATGGAAACACCCGAACCTTTTCTTGATGCTACCAGGGGGAAAACAGATAGGAACCTCCTTTTAACCGGTAAAGATGAATTTGTCAGAAAAGCCGGCCAGCACGGACTTCTGTTTGAAAAGTTGGATGAAAATGGTTGGCCGATTGATGTCCGGGTAGGCCGCCATCTTTCTTCAATCATTCAGATTTTAAAAGTCTGGACAGAACTAAATCCTGGCCGGCCAATTTTATTAGAAAATATTCCACATTACCAGGAAGTGATCAAACAGGGAACAGGATTTTACCTGAAAGACCCCTCCAGATCGCCAGCTAACCGCGTTTTTTATGAATAAAACTCAGAATTAAAGCAGCTACAAGCATAGTCAAAATATAAAAAGAAAAACTTATCGCTGCTTTTAATTTATTCCATTTCCCGTCGGTCCAATTAATGCCCTCACCTGGCCGGGGTAAAGGTTGTGGGTCCCAGGGCAAGCCGTAGCGGCGGGCTAAACCCCGAATATTTAAAAGATGAATGACGGGAATGCCAGACGCAGCCATCTCCTGGATCAGACCTCGACTTTGAGGAGGTGGAATCTTTTTGACGGTCGTTAATCCCGGAGGCAGTTCCAGGACAGAAGAATCCCTGCCCAGGTTAACCAGGCTTCCTCCAGCATTGATAAAAGCTGTTATTTTGCCGCCAGCAGAATTTTCATAGATGGACACATGTTCCCTAACCATTTCTCTGAGTTCTTTTGGTTCCAGGAAGTATATTTTCAATTTGGCTGCTTTTTCTCTGAGTTTAATTTTTAACGCGGTAGGAAATTCTTTACCGCTATCATCTTCTCCACCCCAGGAAACAGCCAGAAATCGATGAGGGTTAAAGCCGGTAAAACGCAAACCTTCCTCCAGGTCAAGTAGAGTGAAATTAGGATTGTTAGCTCCCCACTGCGAAGCACCAAGAGAAGCTATAATCAAAATATCGGCCTCAAGGGCCTGGGCCGCACAGATAGAAGCCAGAATTAAAGCCGGAAAAGAGCCAGAAGCTCCCAGAGCAACGGTATCTCCTCTCTTAACTCCAGCCTTTTTAAGTAAATAAACCAAAAGGGCGGCTACATTAGGGTTGGTAGTTGTTCTTTTAGCTTCAAGATTACCAAGAGTTGTAGTTAAGGGGCTCTGCTCCAGGCCAATTAAGCCTGTTTGATTCAGATCAAATCTATTGTTTTCTGGTTTTAAACCTATTTGCTGTTCATAGGAAAAAATAAGCTTTTCCGCTCTGACCATAAGTCTGGCAGCCTGGAGTTCCGCTCCCTCCATTTCCTGGTTTCTATCCGTGGATTTTAACTGTTTTAGATAAAAAAGATAGAAGATAAGACTGATTATTGCCAGCCAATAAAGTGTTACGTATTTTATTTTCGTGTTATTCATAAGAAAATCAGGCGATTGAGAAAATAAGCCAGAACGGATACTATCACCAGAGAAGCCAGGGTTGGCAAAATTTTCTGCCGTTCTAAAGTAGAAGCCAGAATTCCAGGTACCACCCAGCCTATAACCCTTAATCCCAGAGGCTCAGAAAAAAGATGGGGAAGAAAGAGAGCCCAGGCTTGTCCCAGAAAGGCTCCGCCCAGAATCATAAAAACAAACCGTCTCCGGCCAAAAAGAAGGAAATAGCGAGAAAACAGCCGGTAAAAAAATAACATTAGGAAACTTACCATTATAGTGGCTACAGGCCTCCAGGGCTGGTCAAGATAAAGAGAAAAATAAGCCGGAACAATCAGGCCACCGGGAGACAGACCGGTTAATTCGATGTAAATCAAGGAAAGAACCAGGCCCAAGAATAGCCCACTATAATTTAATGGCATCAGCAGTTTTCTCCAGATAATCTATTATTTGTTGCCCGTAGCCTACTATATTACCGAGTCCAAAAATTACAACAGGGGAAAATGGATATTTGATCAGGTGTTCATCTTCAGCCAAAGCTGGATGAGGAAAAGATGGAGAAAAGGATGAAGAATCGGTAGAAAAGGCCGAATCCGATAAAAGGTCTGAATGCTTTTCTTCTAAAAGAAAAGAAATAATTTGGTTAAAGCATTTTTCTGGATTTTTCCCCTCTCTTAACCAGACCAGCTTTCTGGACCAGAGCTGGCTTTTTCTTAATTTTCTGAAGATAAATTCTTTGCCCGGACCTACAAAAGTTATCAAATCCAAATAATTTTTTATGATATTGCCATTTTCTTCAGACCTTTTTTCCAGAAAATAATCAAGCCATTGCTGAGTGCGGTCTCCTCTATCCTCTCTGAGTGCCACCAATCCAGCCATCAGTCTTCTTTCCCAGCCCATTTTTTTTATTATCATCTCCATAGCTTCTTCTGTTGACTGAGGGTCATTAGCAGCAAAAAGACTGACAAAATAAAAAAACCCTCTGCCCCCGTTAAAATATTTCTTCCAAATCCGAAGGCAACCATAATCAGGCTTAACCCGAGTTAATCCAGACTTTATTTTTTCCTCACAGAGACCCAACTCTTTTAAGACGGCTATAGCCAGCCTGAGATTGGGTTCAAACTCTGGATAGGGCAAAAATGAAAGTAGTTCTTCGGAAAACGAATTCTGACCAATCTTTACCAGGTCTGAGCCAGCTCTCTGGGCTAATTTTTCGATCTCGGTAGAAGCTTCTTCTTCTGGAATAAAAACACAGGACCTTTGGAGAAAGGCAGAAGCCAGAGAAATAGCAATTTCTTTTCTGTTTCTACCCAAAAAATCAATATGGTCAGGCCTGATATTGCTCAGCACCATCATCTGCGGTTTTAATAGCTGCTGGCTTTCGACTCGCAGGCATTCTGGTTGAATGCTCATCATTTCGGCTACCAGAAAATCTACACCTTCTTTTGCGGCTTCTTTAACCAAATTTTTTTGTTCCAGAATGGTTGGCCTGCCCCGCCGCCTGATTTCCTTTTCCCGGCCATCAGGATAAATAATAACTGGCCTGGATCCAGTGGTTTTGGCCAAAACTTTAAAGCCAGCTTCTCTTAAACCTGAGGCAATCAATCTGGTGATACTCGATTTTCCCCGAATTCCAAAAACAGCGATGCGCCGGGGGACTTTTCTCAGGTTTTGCCGATGGGCAAAAGCTTCCAAACTAAAATAAAGAACAATCACCAGGAAAGTAAAAAACAGGCCTCTGTCCATATTTTTGATAACTAAATTTTCCTTTTAGTTAGAAGAGCTTCAATCTCATCTATTTCCTTGGGAACATCGGCGCTCAGTACCTCACAGCCATCTCTGGTAATTAAAACTGTATCTTCAATCCTTATGCCCAAATTTTTTTCGGGGAAATACAGTGCGGGCTCAATGGCCATAACCATACCTTCTCTCAGTACCAAATCTCCAGTTTGAACGTCATGCACTGAAAGACCTACCAGGTGTCCCAGACTACCTTTAAGGCCCATCGGGTCAATTCCCTTTTCTTTCATCTTTTTGGCTACATAATCCTGAACATCCTTAAAAGTGACACCGGGTTTAAAAGCTTCGATGCAGGCTTTCTGAACTTCAAGTACAGCCCGGTAAACTTTTTTCTGCTCTTCAGTAAATTTTCCGGAAACGGGCCAGGTTCTGGTAATATCCATAGTTAAATATTCCAGCTCGCCTCCGAAATCCATTAATACCAAATCTCCCGCCTGCATCTGCCTGGAATTTTTTTCATAATGCTGAATACAAGTATTCGGGCCTGAACCAACAATAGGAGGATAAGCCGGGCCCCGGCCTCCATTTCTTATCACTACTTCCAGAGCAGCCGCTTCCAGCTCATATTCATAAGCTCCCGGTCTGGAAACGAGCATAGCCTTTCTTATCGCTTCAGCAGAGATTTTTCCGTTTCGCCTCATAATAGCTATTTCTTCCGGTGTTTTTATCATTCGCAGGGCATCAATGAAAGGAGTTATATCCTTGATCTGAAAGGAGGGATACAATTTCCTAAACTTTTCGGCCCGATATTGATTTAAGGTCAACTGGTCATTAAACGGGTTACGCTGGTTTCGAGCAGCAAAAATAGCAGTTTCTGTCCTGGACTCAGCGATAGTATCTTCGGGTGATAACCGGAGATAGACGGTCATTTTCGGTCTGGCAGAAATCCTGGCCAAGAATTCTTCAAAGTAGCTTAGCGGATAGATAGCTTTCATTCCTAATTTTTCTCTGGCTTGCGGGTCATCTAAACTATTGCCCCCCTCCATCATCTTTTCTCTATCTGTCTTCTGGGGTACAAAAAGAAAACTTTCTCTGGTAGCTGGAGCCATTACAAGAATGGCGTTAGCATCCTCGCAGCCGGTAAAATAAAAAAAATCATTATCCTGACGGAAATGACCTGAAGTAAAGCTATCCGGGTTAGCAAAAAGAATAATCCAGCCTTCTCCCACTGCTTCCATTAAAGCTGAACGTCTTTTTTCCATTTCGGAAGAAGAATAGCTAAAACCAGCTCCGTAGCTGATTTTAATAAGCAGCATAAACATTAATAGAAAGATAAATAATAAATTTTTTCCCTTGATTTTCATCTTCAGCTTATTCCTTTCTTTTTATTTTCTACCTTATTGAGTTTAATAAAAATAAATATCTGGTGCAATGTAAAATGTAAACTGTAAATTCATCAGGCTTCTGAAATTCTTAAAAGCTTCATTCAAGCTGGAAAAAGCTAAGGTTATAGCCATAAAAAATCTGATAAAAAAATTTCAGGAAAAGCTTAAACAAATAAGGGGGAATTAAAGGATCAATTAAAACAATTAAAAAAGGTTGCCCTAAGAAGTAATTAAACGGAATTAAAGACCTTCTCTGGATAAAAGAGAAAGGGAGGGGTGCCGCCGTGCACCCCTCCGATTTAATTGAAGGAAGGGGGAATGGAAAGAAGGGCAAAGAAGGGCAAAAAGGAGGCATTTATAAAATTTTGGGTGCGCTCATCGCCTTTTAAGCTTGAAAAAAGGGAGGGAGTTATGGAGTTTATCGGCCCATGTATACTCGAAACCTCCCTCCCCAACCCAGTGAATAAATCAATATTGAATATTTTCTTTATCTCTGTTGCTCTGGCTNTATTTTTCATTGCCATTTTCATCGCCCTGATTATTATACAGCAAATTTTGTGCCAATTTTTAAAGGGGAAAATTTGATAGTCGAAGAGGAAAATATAAAAAAAGATTACAGCTGATGTAAAAAATATTTACGAAAATGTTTTCCAAGTTAATTCTTTCCTGATAATAATAATTTTGAACTGGAAAAATTATCCTCATGTCTGCTTCTTTTTTATTACCTTAAAAATTTTTTTATTATTAAATCAATATAGAAATCAGCTCTGGAGAAGCTCGTCTATGGTCTCAGTAAAAACCTTAAGATCAAGGGGTTTGACAAAAAGGCGATCGATTCCGAGCAACTGGAGCTCATCGGATTTAAGTCTTTCGGGAAAAGCTGAAATCAGGATGATTTTTCCTTGGTAGCCAGCCTGCCGAAATTCCTGAATCATCTGCAGCCCGTTTTTATGGGGAAGCCGGAAGTCAGCTATGATCAGGTCAACAGGCGCTTTTTGAAATCTGCTCAGAGCTTCCTGGGCATCTCTGGCCAAATAAACATTATATTTGGAGGTTAAAAGCAGGAAAAAAGTCTTTCTGATTGACTCATCATCGTCAACGATTATAATTTTTTTTGACAGCATAAGATCACCTGAAGATAAAAAGGAGCATTTTTCGTGCCAAAATGTTCTAATATTTTCAGGCAGAAAATAAATCCTGAACTACAGAAAGCGCAAACTTTTTTTATTAAATGTCAATTTATTTTACAGCCGGTCGGAATATAAATAAATTGTCAATCAAATTCATTAGTTTCAATTTTAAGATCATAATCTTTTATCTTTTTATCCAGGGTTGGACGGCTGATATCCAGAATCTGACAGGCTCTGGTTTTACTTCCTTTGGTTACTTCCAGCACATGCTGGATATACCTTTTTTCTACCTCCCACAAAGGAACAAGTTCCTGAGGAGAGAATATCTTTTCTGTTTCTGGCTGTTTAACAGTCGGCTCGAAAGGTAAATTTTCCTTTAAAATTACATCTCCCTTGGCCAGAATTACAGCTCTGGTAAGGGCGTTCTCCAATTCTCGAACATTTCCTTTCCAGGGTTGATTCATCAAATATTCCATAACTTCAGCCGGAACCTTGCGCACATTCTTTTTGAGCTCGCGATTAATTTTTTCCAGGAGATAGGCCACCAGGTCGGGGATATCTTCGCGTCTTTCACGGAGGGGTGGTAAAGTAATTTCTACTACCTTCAGGCGGTAATAAAGATCTTCTCTGAATTTGCCCTGAGATACCAGTTCTTTCAGGTTTTGATTGGTGGCAGCAATGATCCGGGCTTCTGTTTTTAAAATTCTTTCACCACCCACCTTCATAAAATCGCGGGTTTCAATTACTCTCAGAAGTTTGGACTGGAGATTAGGAGAAATATCTCCTATTTCATCAAGGAAAAGGGTCCCTTTCCCGGCTATTTCAAACTTTCCTCTGGTTTCGGTTACGGCATCAGTAAAGGCTCCTTTGACATGTCCGAAAAGCTCTGATTCCAGAAGCGTATCGGTGATGGCTGAGCAATTAATAACAATAAAAGGTTCATCCCGGAAGGGGCTATTATAGTGAATAGCCTTTGGCCACCAATTCTTTACCTGTTCCACTTTCACCCTGAATTAAAATATTTGTTCGGGTATTAGCCACTGAACCAATCATCTTGAAGACTTCTCTCATCTGAGGAGACCGCCCTATTATATTATCTATCTGATATTCCTTCTGTTTTTCTTCAATAAGATAACTGACCTTTTCTTCTAAGGATTTCATCTGGAAAGCTTTGTCAATGGTCAGATCCAGCTCTAAATAATCAAGAGGCTTAACTAAATATTCAAAAGCTCCGGCTTTTATTGCTTCTACTGTAGTTTTCATATCATCAAAAGCGGTCATAATCACCACAGAAGTGTTTTTATTCTCATATTTGATCTGCTTCAAGACTTCCAGACCATTTATATCTGGCAATCTGACATCAAGGAGGATTAATTCCGGTTGAAATTGGCGAAAAATTTGCAGTCCTTCTTCTCCGCTTTCTGCCAGCTTCACTTCAAAGCCCCTTTTTTTTAGATGCGAGACTAAAGTTCGGCTGACTAAGGAATCATCTTCCACCACTAAAACCATAGCCATAATCATTTCTCCTTGGCCTGGGCCTGGCATGGAATCGAAATCAAAAAGCAGCTGCCCGGCCCTTCCTTTTTTACCACCTTAATTGTTCCCCCATGTTGTTCGAGAATACGGCGGGCATTAGCCAGACCCAGTCCCGCTCCCGAACTCTTAGTGGTAAAAAATGGTTCAAATATATTCTCCCAATCTTTTTGAGGAATACCACAGCCGTTATCACTGATGCGGACTTCCAGAAACGGCCTGGGTTTTCCCTCTTTAAGTCCTAAGGTAATTTCAATTTCTCCTCCCTCATCCACTGCTTCTAAGGCATTCCTTAATACATTAAGGAAAACCTGACGTAATTTGTCTCCATCAACATAAACCTGGGGCAAATCTTTTTCAAACTTTTTCTCCAATTTAATCTTTTTTTCAGAAAGTGCTGGCTTCAACATTTTTAAAGATTCTTCCAGAATTTCCTCCATAGAAAAATANTCAGGCTGAAGCACTGTGGCCCGGGTAAAGGTAAGCAATTCTTTAATAAATTTTTCAATCTGTTCTATTCCCTGCTGGGCAATCGCCAGGTGTTCCTTTTCCAGTTCATCCAGCCGGTCATTTTCTGCTAATTTTTGGATATTCAATTTAACTGAAGTTAGAGGATTACGAATTTCATGGGCAATAGTAGCTGATAGCTTACCAATAGAAGCCAGTTTTTCGGCCTGAACCAACCGCCGGTTGGTTTCTTCCATCTGCTGTCGGGCAAGCAGCAGCTGTTCAGTCATTTCATTAAAGCTAACGGTTAATTCTCCCACTTCGTCAGATGAAATTACCGGTATTCGGTAGGTAAAATCGCCCCGGGAAATTTTCTTTGTTCCTTCGACCAGATTCATAATGGGCCTGGTAATTCTCCTGGCTAAAATATTAGTGCCGAAAATGGTAAGAATCAGAATCATCAGCCCGAAACCCAATAGAACCAGGCGAGTTTTATAGATTCTCTGAAATACATCATCCAGCTTAAGACCGATTTTAACTGAGCCCCATTTAGTATCTGAACCTGGAAGAAAAACTGGAATTTCAATTTCCATAACTCTATGCATCTGCCCATCTATTTCCATTTCAATCTGGTGATAAAAAATAGCTTCAGGAGAGACATCTCCGGCACAGTCAGTTTGATTAATTACTTCAGAATTATTAGCAATACTTTCGCTCACCACAATCGGTCGCCCATCCCGATTATAAAAAATNACATAGACCAGGTCATCCCTGATCAGGCCAGAGATATTTTCATCAATTGACTCTAAATCCCACAGAGCCAGACGCCGGGCATTCATTTCGGCAATATACCTCACCATTACCAATCCTCTATTTTTCTTTTCCTGGTAAATAGCCTGGACTTCTCTTCTCTGGATTAAAAATAGTACGCCAGACATTAAAATGATAAGTATAACTGAAGTCCAGAAAACCAACTGACCGTAAATAGATACCCGCAATTTTTTTCTCTGGCTCATCGGTCTATCCAGGCATCCCTCAGGTTAAGATAGAAAAAGCCCAAAGGCTGGGCCCTAAGATTTTTAATATAAGGCTGGTAAGCAATTCTCTGGCCAAAATAGTAAAAAGGAACAGCAGGCATATCAGCCTCTAATAATTTTTCTATTTGCCGGAAAATATTCAGCCGACGATCAAAGCCCGAGGTAGCCGCCTGGGCCTGAAGCAATTCATCAATCTGTTGATTTTGATAGTTAAAATAAAGACTATTAAAATAAGATTGGGAATAGAAAAGGGGAAAAACTAAAAACTCCGGATCAGGGAAACTCATCAGCCAATCAAAGTAAACTAAATAAGGAGTTCCATTTTTTTTGATCTCTTCCAGCGATCTGATGGCCTTCAATTCTAACCTGATACCTGCCGGGAGAAGTTCTTCTTTTAATTCTCGATAGATACTCTGAACAACTTCTTTCTGGGGAAATTCAAAATAAAGATAAACAGTTAAAGGATGAGCCGGATTCCCCAGGCCGGCTGCAGAAAGCAGGTCATAAATTTGGTTTATATCTTTTTCTTCTTCCGGTTTATCTGGCAAAAATCCTGGCAAAAAGGGAGGAATAAAGTTGTTGAGCACCTGAGCAAAATAGGCTGGTGAAGAAACTAACCCGGCCAGCCGGCTTTTTTCAATGAAACTGGCCAGTGCTTTCCTTATTTCGGGTCGGTCGAAGGGCGGCTCGTGACAGCTGAAGAAAAGATAAACTAAATGAAGAGAACTGCTCTCAATCACCTGGTACTTGCTTTTCGAAATGCGGTATGAAAGGTAAGGGACAATCTGGACTTCATCCCGGAAGAAGTCATCCAGAAGAAAATAAGGACTGATTTCTATAGTTCGGATATATGGTTTCCTTTCAAAATATTTTTCATTTCTTACCAGACTGATGCCAATTATATCCAGCCGGGAATTTCTGAGCCAGAAATCAAATTTGAAAGGCCCGGCTCCAACTGGCTTTTCAAAGAAACTCCTTCCCTCCTTAATCACCAGGTTACGAGGCAGAATTTTAGAAAAAGTTGAGGCTAAAAAATAAAAGTTATCGATATTAGGAGATTTCCAGTCAATTTCCAGAGTTTTACTGTCTATAACTTTTAGCCCTCTAACTTCAGCAGCTCTTCCCTGCCAGAATTCATCACCTCCCTCTATTCTGGAGGCAAAAAGATAAAAAAGCGGATTACGTTTAAGTTCAAATAGCCTCTCATAGGAAAACTTGACATCTTCCGCAGTCACCTGCTGCCCATTGTGAAAGACCGCGTCCTTCCTCAAATAAAAGGTTATTTTTTGTCCCCCCTCAGAAATTGTCCAGTAATCAGCTAAACCGGGGAAAATACTTAAGTTACGATCAAGACGTAATAGTCCTTCATACAGGTTCTCTATAACTACTGGATAGCCATTGCCGGCCGGATCCAAATCAGTATTAAGAGTCCGCCCATAAGCCTTAATTCTCAAAGTCCCACCCGGGCGGGGTTTATTATTCGTAAAAGAGGGGAAAGCCGCCATCAAATTTATCTGCCGCCCCAGAATAAAAAGATAGGTAAATCCCAGGAAAAAAAGGCCTAATAACAACCTATGGGTTATTTTCATTTCTTACATATAAATGATATCCCAATCCGCGGTCAAAATCATCTATAGCTGATTTTAAGTAAAATTTTCTTCAGACTGAACTTAATGAATAATTCTTTTAATGACCGAGCGGCCTGCTCGGAAAACTTAAAACTAAAATATAATAGCCAATCATTTTGCCGAATTATCTGTTTTTTAGGCTCAGAATTTTTTAGAAACTTCCTCCACCTGATGGAAAACCCGGAAGAAATTCTCTCCCCAGATTTTCCGGATATCTTTTTCAGAATAGCCCCGTCTCAGAAGTTCAATGGTAACATTAATCATTTCACTGACGTCATTACAACCCTGAACTCCACCTCCACCATCAAAATCAGTGCCGATTCCCACATAATCTACTCCCACCAATTTAACCACGTGGTCTATATGATCAACCAGGTCCTTGACGGTAGCCAGTTCAACCGGGTATTTTTTGTTCAACTCCTGCATTTCTTCCATAATTTTCTGGCGCTGAGCTTCATCCTGGATATCCCTCCAATTACCATATTTAGCCCTGAATTCAGCTAAGGCTTTATCTCGCTCTGGATTTGGCTTGGGCGTCTTTACATAAGCAGAAAGAAAACAGATTTGAATTACCCCTCCCTTTCGGGCTAAGGCCCTGATCATATCATCAGTTAAATTTCGGGGATTATCACTAAGTGCTCGGGTACAGGAATGAGAAGCGATAATCGGGGCTTTACTCAAGGAAAGAACGTCATAGAAGGTCTTATCTGAAGCATGAGAAATATCAATTATCATTCCTATCCGATTACACTCACGAACGACCTGTTTTCCAAATTCACTCAGCCCTTTATCCTCACGTTCCTGCCGATCAGTGGAAGAATCACAGATATCATTATCAGAAGTATGGCAGAGAGTGATATACCGGACTCCGAGATCATAAAAATATTTAATTAGGTTTAAATCCCGGCCGATGGCATAACCATTTTCTATCCCCAAAAAAGCCGTCAATTTCCCCTGTTTCTTAAAACGATAGGCATCTTCCGGACTATAGCCCAGGCCGATAAGCTGTCCATTATTTTCAACCATTTTTTTTACCGCCTTAATTAATTCTTCAGCTTTCCTTCTGGCCTGAGCATAACCATCTTCAGTTCTTGGTCCCTGAGCTACAAAGGCAGCAAAAAATTCAGCATCAAGGCCTCCTTCTTTCATTCGTGGCAGATCAATCTTGCCGCTAAAAGGAAGCGCGGGGTTATGACGTTCGGCTGGATTCCAGTTTTCCCGAAGAAGCATCATAGCTGTATCGCAATGGGTATCAACAGTAACAATTTTCTGATGAATTTCTCTGGCCCGTTGTTTTAAAGCTTCTTCAGATAAGTTCTTTACTTCCCCGGAGAAAGCAGCTTGAGCCAAAACCAAAATAATAAATAAAAATGCCATAGACCTAATTTGACTCATTATATTTTAACCTTTCATTTTAGAAATTTTTGTCCACACCTGTCAGCCATTCAAAAAACATAGGAAATTTATTATATCAGAACATATAATTTTTCACTTCTTCAAAGNTTCTGATCATTAACATTAATATTTTTTTTGCAGTAAATAGAAAACAGCCCTTTTCTCTCCCTCCACGGAGAGAAAATCCACTACTTGATAGCCTCTTTTAAAATAATCTAAAAACAGCTCCCTGGTACGAAGACGCCAAACAATTGGAATATTACGGATACAGCTATCATCACTATCAGTTATTCGCAGCATTAGATAAAAATCAGCCGGAATTTGAACAAGAATCTGTTCTGCCTCGATTCCCGGATTTAAAGCCCGGGGCACTTCAAGAATTACTGAACCGTTTTCTCCCTCCACCTGCTGATAATCAACTTCTATAACTCTGGGCAAGCTGTTAATTAGGGTTTTAATCTCTTTTTCCTTAATCTGAGGTTGATGTTCTCTGGTCAGGTCCCAGGCAACAAAAAACCGATCTGAAGGAACATCTTGGCGATTCAATCGACCGCCATACTCTCCATATGGAGCTATCCTGTATTCCAGTACTTCCATACCCAGACGGCGAATATTGCGATAAGCATTAACTGCAGTTAGGGGGTCATAGGTACAGACGACTATCCTGATTTTTAAAATGGAAAGAAGAATCTCTTTTTGGAACTCTTTAATCAATAGACCAAGACCAAAATTCAACCGATCAGGACGAACTCCCAGAAACTGAGAATAAAACCAGATATTCCCTAACTGACCGAAACCAAGGGATTTATCTTTTATTCCAGCAAAGCCATAGCTGAAGCCAACTAAATGTTCAGAATCAAGAGGAAAATTGCCCAGCTCATCTTCTTCAAATACTCCAATAAAGAGGCTGCTTCCCTCATGCAGAAAGTTTTCACATAGTAGATTTCTGGTCCCGGATAAATGATCAGGGGCAAATTCCCAGACAATTTGCCGCAGCTCTTCATACTTTCTGTAATCCCGGTCATCAGGGCTATCTTCTACTCTAAATAAAAATTTTTTACCTTTAATCTCTATAACTTTTTGTGGAAGATCTATCATGGCAGAACAATTTTATCAGTAAGAAATAATTTTTTAAACCATTTTATATCCAATTTAAAAGCTTTTAAAAAAGAAAGAAAAAAGAAAGGACAAATTTTAATTGTCTGAATTTAAAAGATAGTGTTTATCCCCAGGTCCATTTTTGGTAATATCTTAGAGTGTATTCGGAAAATTCGATGAAAAAAGAGGTCGTCAGGCTTTTACGCCCATTGCTAATGAAGGTAGAGCTTTTAGTTTTAAACTCCTTACTAATTATAGCTGCGCACATAAAAGATTTAAAAAATTTAAAAAAATTAAGAGAACTCCCACATAAGATGCGGTCACTGCTCCAGCAGGGAGATTTCTTATCTGATGGAGATTATCAAATCGGGGCAAATTTCTTTCCTGCTGTAAAAGAAAAAACAACCTGGTCTTATGCTTTGACCAATTATATTTTTGTCGACGCAGATGGAAAGGGAAGATATGCTCCCCCTTTGCCATCTAAAATAAAGATAAAAAATAAATAAAGTCATGAAAACGATTGTCAACAAATGAGCGAGATTCCAGTTTTTAACGAGCTCCCGCTAAAAGAAACCAAAAAAGCCAGGCGCATCAGGATATTAATTTTTTGTCTGGAAATTTTATTTGTTAGCGGTCTTCTCGGCCTGTGGCTTTTATCCAAANATATAAGAGAGAACAAAAGCCTGTGGGTTCTTTTTTTCTACTGTTTTCCCTCAGAATTTCTGGTCTCTTTTGTCCCCCACGAACCAATAATTCTCTATTTCAGCAAATTTTACACCCCGGCCACTGTGGCCNTGATTTCAATTGCCGGAACAGTTCTGGCAGAAGCTCTCGATTACTCCGCTATTTATTTAATTAGAGAACACAAGTTCATTTCTAAGGCCAGAAAAAGCTCCTGGGCTGAAAAAATTATTCGACTTTTCAGAAAAGCACCGGGTGCGGCTTTATGGTTAGCTGCTTTTTTCCCCGTTCCTTTCTATCCCTTTCGTTTTCTGGTAGTTATGGCTGATTATCCCTTATGGGGATACCTGCTGATAATTTTCACTGCTCGGCTGCCAAAATTCTTTCTTTTAGCTCTGCTGGGAAAGGCTCTCAAAATACCCGACATCTGGATTTTAATTTTCTTTATCTTCCTTCTGGTTTCAGCTTATTTACCGGCAATTAGATTCTATCGCCGGAAGAAGCGTAAAAAAGTCAAGCTGTCTCCCCAGCCCGCCCGAATTGAATCAGGCCAATAGGAGCAGGGCAATATTAAGCTTTATTATAACCATTCTGGTTCTGCTTTTGACAGGGTATCGAAGGCGTGATATAAATACTCTTCATTGCTCAGGGTAACCAATATGGAGTCCAAGAAAAATAAAATAATAGGTAAGAATATCGTTTGCCTGATCAATCCTCTGGCGGCTAACGAGCGCTGGAAGAGGCGAAAAAGACTGAGGGCCGAGCTTATCCGCCAGCTTCCTGGAAGCTGCCTGGACACCCCACGGACTAAAGACGAAACTGTAGAAATGACTAAATCGGTCTGTACTCAGGCCGAGGTAATAATAGCAGTAGGGGGTGACGGAACCATCGCCGATGTCCTTCAAGGTATTTTTGAAGCCCAAAAAAATGAACAGATTACTTTCGGTATCGTACCTTTCGGCAGCGGCAATGCTTTCCGGGAATCTCTTGGCCTTCCTCGAAACCCATTTAAAGCTGTCAAATATCTTCTCAACGGTGATCTTCTGACTATAGATTTAATTCAAGTTGAAGGGCGAATAGCTGGTTTTGCCAGCATAGGTTCTACTGCTGCAGTTACGGGAGAAAAACTCAGTCATTCCATTCCCGGTCTGATCGGTCATCTTCTGGCTGCCCGAAAGCTTATCTTTTACCGTCGTCACACCAAAATTTTAGAGCTATATGATGGAATCGATGAAAAAGGGCAGAATTTCAATTATTTGCAGCTAACTTCCAATTTTTTAGATTGCGTAATAGGAAAGACCAACTATTTTGGTTACAGCTGGTTGGTTGCCCCTCAAGCCCGGTTAGATGATGGTTATCTGGACGTTGTGCTTTTTGAAATGTCGCCTATAATTTATATCCTTCTTTTTCCCCTGATTTATTTTGGTCTGCTTCAGAAAAAACTCAGGCATTTTAAAGCCAGGGAAGTAATAATCAGAGGAGATAACCTCGATGTTCAATATAATGGGGAATATTTTGGTGCCAAGCACTCAGTCAGAATTAAAATATTACCCCAGGCCTTAAAAGTTATCGGCCGCAGAAAAAAAGCCGCCCGCTTTATGGTTCAAAAAGAAGGCCAGCCAGAAAATCCTGACTTTTAAAGTTATTTTATATTTTTTAAAAGATGAAAATTTCTATTATTTTTTAATTTCTTTCTTTTCGTTGCCCCAGAGAGTTCCTCCACCCATTGATTGTCTCCAGGCCTCGCGCCAGCGATGAATATCCACCACCCCAATGGCCGGCATATTCTGCCTGGCCTCCTTTGGCCTCAAAGCAGGAAATGGCTTATGAGGCTCTTTTTGATACCAGTAAGCAACGGTCACCAGATCAAGACAAAGACAATTATTATGGCCATGTTCTATAGTGGCTTTAAGCGATTTTTCGAAAGTAATAGGTGATTCCAGGAAGAAATGGTAGCAATGAGTCCGTCCGAGCCAGCCAGTTTCATTATTCACCCGGACAATACCAAAATAAGGATGCTGATAAATTTCTTTTGGACTCCAGGAACANTTAAAAAAATCTTCGGTGCCGGTACCGTGAAGAGAGGGAGGCCATTTTTCTCCATCAATAAAAAACATATCATCCCCTTCTCCGTACCAAATCGGGGAAGGATTATCAACATAATAATTNATCCCGACAAACTGGCCTTTCCCTTCAATCTCAGCAATGACATAATTTCGAGCCCCATCAAGATTGGCAGATTGAGGTCCGAGAACTCCCCATTCATTTTCTCCTTCTGCTCCGGGTTCAGTAAGTTGCCTGTTCCAGAAAGCATGGAAGCGCCCGAGGTCAGGAGGAATGGATTTATGTTGTTCATAGTCAACATAGTAATAAAAAGCATCAATTGGTTTGTCTGATTGATTTTCAAGAATAATCATTGCCCCCTGGCTAAAGGGCATAGGGAAATAACTATTCAGAGCATTTCCTCCAAGAGGAGCGGCGGCCAGAGGCAGGCTAACAAAATTGTATTTTTCACCCCAGCCCTGACCAAAAAAATCTCCAATGGGGCACTCCACACTCGGTTCTTTTTCTCCATCCCAGTACATTTTAAGGACGGCATTACGGCGGATCATAGGATCCTCAGAAGCCATAGTTATCCAGATATGTTTGATAATTCCAGCTCCTTCGATCTTAGCTAATTCAACTAACTGCCCGGGCTCTATTCTTATATAATCTGCATTCTTCCCGGTCCGATCATAGCTCGAAATTCTCTTTCTTTGATAATTTTTCAAGCGGGATAAATCCTCGAGGAGAGAGTTTCCTGAAAATTTATCCTGAGCCAAACTAAAATTTAAGAAAATTAGAAGGGCTCCGCTAATTAGCAGCAATAAATTTTTTCTTACCACTTTTAGCCTCCTTAATTTATTTGGTATTTCACTGTCGATTATCTAATAATGGCCCTTTCCCCGTCCAGAAAAAATATTGAACTCAGGCTTCTATAAAATTATAATGCTGGCAAAGTACAAAAGAGAGATAGAAGGATTGAGAAAATGACCGTGGCTGTAACCGGCGCCACTGGATTTATAGGGCAAGTTTTGGTGAAAAAACTGGTTGAAGCAGGAGAAAAAGTCAGGGTAATTGTGCGGGCCGAGAGCCAGATAGCCGGGTTAAAAAAACTGCCAGTGGAAATTAATCAGGCTGACCTTTCTGATGAAAAATCCCTGTTAAAAGCTCTGAGCCAATGTCAGCGAATTTATCATCTGGCAGCTTACGCTCGAAACTGGTCGCCCACTCCGGAAGATTTTTATCGGATTAACGTAAATGGCTTAAGAAATATTCTGGAGGCTGCCAGTAAATCCGGCCTTAAAAGAGTAGTATATGTTAGCTCTTCTGTGGTTAACGGGCCAAGCTCAGGTGAGGCAGTTTCTGAAAGCAGCCCAAGAAAATGCCCTGGATACTTCACTGAATATGAAAAGAGCAAGGCTCTTTCGGAAAAAATCATTCCTGAGTTTCTTCAAAGGAGACTGGAAATTATCGTGGCTAAACCAACCAGAGTTTTTGGCCCCGGGAAAATGACCGAAGCTAACTCTGTTACCAGGATGATTAGAATGTATCTTCGCTATCACTTCTGCTTGATACTTAATAACGGTAAAGAAATTGGCAATTACGTTTATGTCGATGACGTGGTTGAAGGCTTGAGACTGGCGATGGATAAGGGACGCCCGGGTGAAGATTATATACTGGGTGGAGAGAATATCTCTCTATCTGGCTTTTTTGATACTCTGGAAGAAATTTCTGGCCGTAAAGCTCTGCGGATTAAAATCCCTGCCCAGATGGCTTTACTTCTGGCCAGATTCGAATCATGGAAAGCAAAAAAACTGGGCTTCTATCCATTAATCACTGAAGGCTGGGTTAGAACATTCCTTCAGGATTGGGCTTTCTCCCATAAAAAAGCCAGTATGGAGCTGGGATATCAGCCAAAAAGCTTGAAAGAAGGATTGCGGCTCACCTGTGCCTGGCTGGGATATTGTCCAAAAAGCTTCTGAGATAAAATAAAATTAAGAGGAAATTAAATTAAATTAATGTTCAAGAAATTATTGTCAGAAAGCGATCCTAAGACCATAATTATTCTTTTGCTTACCCCTTTCCTTATAACTACCTATAAATACCTGACCGTACGGGCTAATTATGATCATCTTATGGTCAGCGGTCTTTCAGGCTGCTATTTATCTGGTTTTTACCCGGATTTTTTTAACTTTCTCCTGGCCTTAATCCTGTTGATGCTGATTCCCGGCCTCATTATAAAATTTGTCTTCAGAGAAAAACTCAGCCAATATGGTTTTAAGGCAGGGGATCTTAAGTTTGGCTTATGGTCAATAATAATTTCCCTGCCTCTGGTAGTCATCTCCGCCTGGCTCTCCAGCCATCAATCAGATTTCCAGAAGGAATATTCGGCTTTTAAAAATAACCCCATAACCATAAAAAGTTTTATTATCTATGCTCTGGCCTTTTTTCTTTATTATCTTTCTTTCGAATTTTTCTTCCGGGGTTTTATGCTCCAGGGGCTGAGGAATGCTTTCGGTTCCCTCAATGCAATTCTCATTCAGACAATTCCCTGTTGTTTGATACACATTGGGAAGCCGGCGGCAGAAATTTTTGCTTCTATTATTGCCAGCCTGGTTTTTGGCTATTTAGTACTGCGCAGCCGCTCTCTCTGGTATGTAATAATCATCCACTGGTTAATCGGAACCTTATTAAATCTATTCATTGCCTTAAGCTGATACTTTTTTCGATGGGTTGGACAANATCCNTTCAGCTNTTATGCAGGATANAACACCTACGATAATTCCAGCCAGCACATCAACAGCATAATGATACTGGCCGTATATTGTGCTGATAAAAAAAAGAATTATTAAAGGAAAAATTAAAATGAAAGCCCAGCGACCGGTCTGCCAGGCATAGATAATCATCACCGAGCCGGCGGCACAATGAGCTGAGGGAAATGAGCCCCCCTGATACTGGCCATGGGCTTCAACCATTTTCATTAGCTTCCAAAAAAGAAAACCAGAGGCCGGCTGGTTTCCGGAGTAGAAAAAACGGGGGCTGGCAGCTGGAAAAAGGATAAAAACAATAAAACAAATAACATAAGCCAACCCTAAAGATAGAATATAACTTTCCAGCTTTTCTGCTCCTTTTCTTTTATAAAGCCAAAAAGCCAGAATTACCACTAAAGGCAGGTAAAAAACATAAGCAAACATCATCAGTTCAGTAAACCAGGGACTATAAAAGGAAACTAAAGTTAAATTAGGTGAATGTCCGAATATTAACCGATCAATTCTGGCTAAATGACCATCTTTCCAGGAAGAAGGCAGCAAATGAATCAGGCTTCCAGCTAATTTATAGAGATAAGCATAGCCTGTTAGAGGAAAGGCTGATAAGAAAAAAAATGTCAAGGAAGAGGATAAAGCTTTATTCCGCCAGTAAGGAATTAGGAGAAATAAAATAATTATCAGCAGGTTTAGAGGCAAAAGGTAAATTGATTTATTTTTATGAAGAAAATAATCGATAATGATTAAAAAAGAAAAAAAGGCAATAGAAAAAATGGTCAGTTTCTCGCTCGGCCTGAAATCTTTAAAAGAAATGAAATCTTTAAAGTTAGCCAAATTCATCTAAAACGCATTCTATTCTTTAACTGCCTTTACTTCAAATCGGGGCGGATTGAGAATATGAGCTTTAACTGTGCATTGATCAGCAGCCCTTACTACTGCCGGCAAATATTTTTCCGGAAAATCTGCTGGCAGATGGATGACTATTTCGCTCAGCTCGATCATTTTAGAGGCTCCCCTTTCCAGAGACATCGTCAGATAAATCCCATCTGTAGGAAGCTGCCTCTGCCGACAAAAAGCCAGTACGTAATAACCAGCACAAGTGGCAATAGAAGCAAGAAAAAGATCAAAGGGTGCAGGAGCCGAGCCTTCGCCTCCAGCATAGGGGGGCTGATCAGTAGTAATCACCATGCCTTTGTATTCTGCATTGACCTTAAGACCCCCAGGAAAAGTAACCCTAATCTCACTCTTGGCCATTTCTATCTCCTAAATAAAAATCGAGTTTTTTATTTTACCTCACCGAAGAAATTAGGCAATAGAAAAAATAAATGAATTAATGAATTCAGCTAAATCTCTAAACCATAAAACCGACCCTTATTATATAATAAAATCGCCACCAGGATCACCTCTAATGGGGATGGCAAATTGGCTAAGGAAAAGACTAAATATTATGGTAAATTAAATGATAAATTAAAAGGAGGCTAAAAATGAAGAAAAATATAGGTTTAATGCTACTGGCGGTTTTCTTGACCCTGACAATTTTTCCCCTGAATTCTCGAGCAGGAATTCAATTTGGTATTCGTGGTGGAGGAAATGCCTCAAATCTTACTGGAGCTGACATTCAAAATTTAGGGGCTACAATAAAATATAAAGTAGGGCTGGTCGGTGGTGTCTTTTTTGCTATAAATATTGGCAAGATTATCACCATCGAGCCTGAATTCCTTTATACTATGAAAGGTGCTCAAGAACAGGACCCGGCAACTGGTTATACCGAGAAGCTTTTTGGAGATTATCTGGAAATTCCGCTATTGTTAAAATTAAGAATTCCTACGCCTGGTATTCAACCGGCCATCTTTGCTGGCCCGGCAGTCGGCTTCAAACTAAAGGAGAAACTTCAGATCAATGGACAAGACGTTCCCCTGCAAGAAAAAATTCTGGAAAATAATGATTATGGCGCTATTTTCGGTGCCGGATTAGATTTTGGCCGGCATTTTATGATTGACGTGCGCTACAGCCTGGGGCTGAAAAAAGTATTAACCACCATTCAGGGGCAAACTCCCCTGGACATAAAAAATGGCGTTTGGTCCGCCACTGTCGGCATAGCTTTCTAAAATCCTTAAATAAGAGTTCAGAATCAAAAGCCCGGGAATTTAAAAATCTCGAAAAGCTAAAATCCTTTACTACCGGGGTGACTGAAGGAACCTTTTCTCTTCGCAGTCCAGGTTAGAAGTTACCAAGAATTATGCTTGAGGCTGCTGCCCTCATATTCAAAGGCTACCACGAATCTTGTTCCTGCCTGGCGGTCAACTTCTATCTTTGCTCCAATCTGATCACTGAGCAGACTTACAAGTTGTAAGCCAAAGCTTTTGCTGTCAACAGGATTAACCTCTGGAGGCAATCCCACTCCATTATCGCTGATTTCCAACTGATAATGAGAGGGTGAGATTTCCTTCAATCTAACCCTGACTTTACCTTTTCGCTCTCCGGGAAAGGCATGTTTAAAGCTGTTAGAGATAATCTCACTGGCCATAAGTCCAAGCGGGATAGCTACTCCTATCTCCAGAAAAAGATCATCAGTCTCTATTTCCAGCTCAATTTTCTCCTGTTTAATTTGATGCACATTATAAAGATGGATGATCAGCTTAGCGAGATAATCGGCAAAATTGATACTGGCCAGATTCTTTGATTTATATAGATGTTCATGAACCAGAGCCATTGACCGAATTCGATTCTGGCATTCTTTTATTATCGAAGTAAATTCTGGATTATTGACATAATGAGCCTGAAGATTAAGCAGGCTGGAGATGACCTGCATATTGTTCTTAACCCGGTGGTGGATTTCCCTGAGCAAAACTTCTTTTTCCCGCAGTGATGATTGCAGCTCTCTTTCTAATTCTGCTCTTTGGGTAACATCTCTGGCTACCCCACAAACAGCATAAACTTCTCCATTCTCCTTGCGTAGAGGAACTTCGGTTACGCTCAAAATAAAATTTCTTCCCCGATAATTGATTTCCACATCTTCTTTAATTACCTCTCCCTCAAACACCCGATCGAATCTATTCTTAGCTTCGGGCCAGCCTTCAGCCGGATAAATTTCATTGAATTTTTTGCCCTTTAACTCCTTCTGGCTTAAACCAAAAAACCTTTCTCCTACTTTATTGAACAACAAAATCTGGTAATCTCTATCGAGAACGAAAATTAAGTCTTCAGCGCTGTCCAGGACTATTTGTAAAAGCTCTTTCTGTTCAGCCAGAGCCAACTCTGCCAATTTCTTCTCAGTAATATCCCGGCTAACTCCTACTATTCCGGTAATATTTCCAGCTATATCAAAAACTGGTGCCTTAATAGTTTCAAAATAACGGGACTGACCATCCGGACGAACAGTCTTTTCAAAAAATTTGAAAATCTTTTTTTCAGTCAAAACTTTCTGGTCTGATTCCAGACACTGAGCAGCCAGATCTGGAGGAAAAATCTCTGAATCAGTTTTACCCAGAATCTCCTCACGCTTAAGGCCGGTCATTTCTTCCATGGCCCGGTTGATGATTAAATTACGACCTTCAAGGTCTTTAAAATAGATAACCTCGGGCAGAGCCTCGAGCAAAGAACTAAACCGGGCATTGGCTTGCCGCAGCTCATTTTCAATCCTGACTCTTTCAGTGATATCATGGACTATACCATAAAAGCCGATGGGAACTCCTGCAGCATCTTTTTTCAGGGCCACAGAAAGATCAACCGTATGAATTGTTCCTTTTATATCTCTGACCTGGATTTCTATTCCGCCCTGAGCTTTACCGGTGTTATAAACTTGATTGAAAATTTTAAAAACCCGGTCAATGCTTTCAGATTCAAGGAAATTGCCGTAATTTCCTCCCAGCAATTCTTTGCGGTTACGTCCCCAGGTTCGAGCCAGGGCTTCATTGATAAATATAAAATTGCCTTTCAGGTCAACTTCATAGTATCCATCCTTTATTCCATCGAGTATAACTCTGGTCTTTTCCAGCTGAGAGGTCAGCTCTTCTTCTTTGCGACGTTCAGCCAGAGCTGAGCCAATAAACCTGGTCAGGAAATTGAGAAAATTAACTTCACCCTGTTTGATGGCTTTTTTCCGGGAATCATGAACATCAAGAAGACCTAAGACCTCCCTCCTGAAAATAATCGGGAAGCAGGCTTCAGAACCAACTTTCACTCCTGGAACAGCTAAATAATCCGGGTCTTTATGAACGTCATTGACCACTATGGGCTGCCTGAGCCTGATAGCTTTGCCCATAAGACCAAGGTTTACTTTTTGCCGGTAGCCNANCGGAAAGTCGACTTTTTCAGTTTTCCAGCCTTTAAGGAAATACAACTCCTGACTGCTTTCATCATACAGGAAAATCGTTACGCGGCTATGGCCAAATGCCAGACCGAGGATTCGAGCCGTTTCTTCTAAAAAAGTCTCCAGATTGTTTTCTCTATCAGCTACAGCCTGAAGCTGACGGAAAAGCCGCAAACAACTCTGGGGAAGTGAGAGTTTTTTCTTTCTCTTTCCCTTTAATGCCCTATCAGACTTATCCTTCCCCATACCTTATTTTGCTCCTAATATATTGTTATTATTATAATTTAAATCACAATCTATTACAAAATTAATGCTGGCGAGGACAACGACCTCTTAATATGGATCCTCTTAACATGCTCCAGGGCAATGGCCTGAAGTTCAAGCGCCTAAATACTCAAAAGCTCTATCCACGGCTTGATGGTCACCGACCAGCACCAGGATATCTCGGCTTTCCAGCCTGAAATCAGCTCCTGGTCCACCGTGAGTCTTCTCATTCCTTACTACTGCAATCACCGTTACTCCAGTTTTGCCTCTAAGGTCAAGTTCGCCCAGGCTTCTGCCCACTATCCAGGAGTTATTGCCAACCAAGAACGTTTCGACCACCCCGGCTTCCAGAAAATCATAAATCTTCTCAGAAAGTCTTCGAGAGGCTGACCTGGCTCCCCGCAGCAGTCCGTACCTTTCGCTTCGAATAATCTGAACCTGAGTGTTGATGATGTTTCTGGGCAGATGAAATTTTTCCAGTACCCGAACAAAGATCTCGATGGAAGTCTCAAACTCCTCCGGGATGACGTCATCGGCTCCGAGTGAATAAAGCTCTTCAATTTCAGAAGCAAAACGCGTTCTGACAATGATAAAAATCTCAGGGTTTAGAGATCGGGCAGTCTTGACTGCTCTTCTGGTTGCCGCCGGGTCGGAAATAGCCAGAACCAGGGCTTTAGCCTGCAAAATTCCGGCTTCAGAGAGAATCATCCGGCTGGAAACATCCCCAAATATTATCGGCTCACGCTGCTCAATGGCCTGGCGAAAAGTCTCCGGATTTACTTCTAATATGACGTATTTAATACCTGTTTCTTTAAGGACCCTAACCAAATTTTGCCCATTAAGTCCAAAGCCAGCTACAATCACCTGGTTCTCAAGGTGCCCGGCTTCAACATTTCGAGTTTGCGCTTCTTTTTCTTGGCTGAATCTTCCCGTTAATTTCTCTGCTAAATCCGGCCCAATCTGCATCAGAAAAGGTGTGGCTAAGATGGTCAGAACTGAAGAAGCCACAAACACCTGAAAGGTCTGCCCGGAAAGAAAGCCGTTTTCCCGACCAACGCTGGCCAGAACGAAAGAGAATTCACCAATCTGGGCCAGACCAAAAGCGGTGAGCAATGAAATTTGATGATTAAATTTCAATAATCTGACCGTCAGAAAGACGACAAGAATTTTAAGAAGCATAATTNCGGCTACAACAGCCATAATCACCCACTTGAGGCTCCAGACCAGCCTGGTATCCAGCAACATGCCCACTGAAATGAAGAAAATGCTGTTAAATACATCTTTAAATGGCATAATATCAGAGACAACCTGATGACTNTAATCAGACTCAGAAATTATGATTCCGGCCAAAAAGGCTCCAAGGGCCAGGGAAAGTCCTAAGGATGAAGTGAGATAAGCCATCCCCAGACAGGCAAAAAGAGCTGAGAGCAGGAAAATTTCTTTAATTCTCGTTCTAACAATTAAGGAAACGACCGTCGGCATTAGTTTTCTGGCAATAAAAAATATGACCAGAACAGAAAGGATACTCAGGGCAAAACGACTGCCCACGGTAAGAAAAGAAATCGAACCGAGATTGGCCAGAACAGGTATCAGGGCCAGCATCGGTACAATAGCTACATCCTGAAAAATCAAAATACCCAAGGAAATCTGGCCTGAGGGTGAGCCAATCATATTCCTATCAGAAAGAAGCTTTAACACTACCGCCGTGCTGCTCAGGGCTACCAGAAAGCCATAGAAAATGCCTTCCTGAAGAACAGTCCTTAGAGCGCTGGAAATGGCGGCTACAATTACGATGGTCAGCAATACCTGAAATCCACCACCGAGCCAGAAATAACGCTGAATTTTTTTCAATCGAGCCAGAGAGAATTCAATCCCGATGGTAAAAAGCAACATCATCACCCCGATTTCAGCTAAGGCTTTGATGGCTCTCAGGTCTTTAACCAGAGACAGGCCGCCTGGACCGATTAAAATACCAGTAATAAGAAAACCAACTACAGCTGGAAGTTTCAGCCGGTGAAAAATTATTATGATCAGAATAGAAGATATGAGAACAGTTACCAGTTCCCCCAGAAGGAAAAGAGTCATAGCTGCATCCTCTAATGGTTTACCTTGGTCATAATAGTTTCCATATCACCAAAATTTTCTATAGCTTCCCTGACCACATTCTGCCCTCCCCTGACCAGAATTACCGGCAACCCGAAATGTCCGGTTACTGAGGCGTTGGTTTCAGCAGTCATCGGGTCTCAGCNNCGTTCATACTCAAACCGATTGGACNAGGTCTGGTCATTGAGGTTAAAGCTACCTTTCTAATTTTAAAATTCTGACNGAGCATTACAAGTATTTTTTTTATCTGGGGAATTAGTTGATAAATTATTCTGCCCACAATTTCAGCCACAGCCTCGATTCTAACGAGAGACTCTATCAACAGGATTAGCTCAAAAACACATCATTCAGCTCATTTATTCAACATCTGCTCTTTTAGCCTTTAAACATCAAAAGGCAAAGCCGTTTTTCATTTCTGCTGGTTGCACCTTTAAAGCTAAAGAATCATCAGAATTGACATGTCAGGTAGCTGCTATTAAAGAGCATTGAATTCACGAATAAGTTCGATGCAGCTCCAAAGCTTTAAATAAAAAATATTTCAGGTTATTTCTTAACATTATAACCTAAGTGGTGGTATAGAAAAGTAGATGGATGAAAGAGAAAAAGAGCCCTGGCTCTGACTTTTTTGGTGGTATTCAGTCTGATAATTCCAAGCCTTTTATGTTTAGCCTCTGATTTGAAAGACGAATCTGGCCAGCCGGCTCCGACCCTAAAGCAGGAAGTAGTGAAGCTGAATTACATTGGGGCTGAGACTGTTTATCGTCTCCTGATTCCTTATCAAGGGATGTACACCAAAATCAGCTTCGATTCCAAAATAACATCCTGACGATTAGCGATACTCCGGAAAACCTGGAAAAAATTCTGGCTGCCATCAGAAAAATCGATGTCAAACCCAAAGACATGCTTTTTACTGTCCAGCTTTTGATTGCTTCCGACACTGAAAACAGGACCGACCCAGAGCTAAAAAATGACCCTCTAATAAAAGAATTATCTAAATTTCTGCACTATAAAAGCTACCAAGTTCTGGACTCAGCCCTGGTTACATGTGTTGATGGAAAATTTTCAGAAATTTCTCTTGGCCCCAATTCGCAATTCACTCTTTCTCTTGAACCTAAAATCTCGGCTGATTCTACCCCGGCCGATATAAATTTAGGGGTGAGTTTGCGACAGGTAAAAATTGAAACGGTAATGCCAGACAAATTATTAAACTGGATCGTCAAATCACCTTCGCTTGATTTGATAAGGAGCACACTTAATCTGAAATCGGGAGATAGAGTTGTAGTCGGCGTCTCCCGCAGGGAACAGGTTGCCTCTTCTAACCCGGATGAAAAAGAAAACAAAGGCCTGATTCTAATTATCAGCGGCAAAGTGCTGGATTAAATTTCCTGGTTAAAAAGTAAAAAGCCTATAGCTAAATCCTTCCTTCTAAATTATCTGCTCGAAAGAAGCTTCAGCTTTGCATTTTTTTAAAAATGGCGCCGGCCCCCACTTAATTTAAGCCGCTAATTTTATGCTTACCAATCAACTTTTCTTGAAAATAGACGACAAAAATGATAAAAGGCAAAAAAGGAGGTTAATATGAAAAAATCGGTCTTTTTGCTGCTGGTTATTTTCTTGGTTGTTCCTCTAATCACCCCGGCTCAGGCTCTAATTACCTTTGGCTTTAAAGGTGGCTTGAACTATTCCAATTTGACTTTTAGCCCTCCGGCAGATATTTTTACCAATCAGAAATACCTTAAAAGCTTTAGCGGAGGAGTTTTCCTCACCATCAACCTTGGTCCAATAGGTTTTCAGCCTGAAGTTCTTTATTCGAGAAGAGGCTTCGAATTTTCTGGAACAGATCAGATCAATGGTCCTTATCAGGTTCAAATGATGCTGGATTACCTTGAAATTCCTCTGCTGCTGAGGCTTAATATTATCCCCCTTGGACCTATTAAAGCTTATGTCTTCGGAGGTCCTTCCTATGGATATTTGCAGAAAGCCAAGTTCAAAGAGACCAGCCAGAATTCACAAACGACTGAAGATGTAAAGTCTGATTTTAAATCATCCAGTGTGGCCGCGGTTGGTGGACTGGGGCTCGATCTGAAAATTCCTATGCTTTTTAAAATAACTCTGGATGCCCGCTATCATTATGGGCTTTCCAACATTATTCAACCAACCAGCGATTTAGGGGCATATAAAATAAAAAATAAAGGTTTCTCCCTAATGCTTGGTCTTGGCTTTTAATTTCGTAAGTCAAGAATATTATATAAATAAGAATATTATNTAAAGCGGTGAAAAAGTTTTTACTATTTTTTCATCTCAGATAACTGGCCGTTGCTAAGTTTGAAAAATAAAATCGCCTTTTTACTGGGGCAACAGCTCGGGTCATTTGGACCGTGAGTGAGCATGTCAATTTTTATTTTGCCCTGTGCTATTTCCAGCTTTTTTATATTTACCCGGTCACCCAGCTCCAGATTGTTAGTCTGGCTAAATCCCTTTCCTTCATTGACCAGAGCAGTTAGTGTATAAAAAGAGCCGCTACCACCGTAATTAGCCACCAGGATGACAGCAGCATCCGGCCTGCCATCATTGTTCAGGTCGCCAAAAGCAGCTGAATCGAGCCTGATATCGACAAAGTCATCAATTGATTTTCCCTGTTGATAGTGGCCGTCCTGAAGCTTATATTTAGAGCCATCATCTAAGAGATACTCATAATTTTTTACGATTTGTTGCAGGGATGATTTCTCTTCTTCAGCTTGCCAGGAAGGAAATATTCTTCCTGGAAGGAATAATATCCAGGTTAATAAAAAAAATCCTATAGCCTGGCAGCTCAATTTTTTCCCATCTTTCAGATATTTTCCTTTCTTCATATCAGCCTCCTCAATCTTTTCTAATATTCTATCATTTTTTAAATCTCAGTTGGGAACCTTTTGCTGGTTTCTAACGTAATAATCATTAAATTTAAGAATTTTAATTTTTTTGGCTATTATCTAATGAGTCTCATATTAAAGAAGCTTCCGCAGTCAAGAAACAAGTAAAAAGCCGGGCTTAATAGTTAGAGAGAAAAGAGGAGATAAAAAATGGGAAAAAGGCTGTCATCAAAAAGAGAACCTAAACAAAATCCTTATCTTCAAAAGCTTTTGATTTTGATTTACCTTGGTTTGACATTGTTCCTGTCTATGGCCGATAAGACAATTCTTCGGGCTGAGGCTTTAACTTTTCCCTCAAGAAATTGGGGATTTAGTTTTGGTAATTCTAAAAATTTTATGGGCGTGAGGTTTAATTTTCGAGATAAAAACGTCGAAAAAATATATGGAATCAATATAACCCTGTGGAAGCCTTACCGGGAAAATAAAGCAGCTGAAGTGACGGGTCTCTCTCTGGGGATTCTGCCCGGGGCGGCTGAACTTAAAGGCCTCAATATCGGATTTCTGGGAACCGGAGCTCTAAGAAATGCCGTGGGCTTAAATTTTGGGCTCCTTGGTGCTGGCAGCGGTCAGAATCTCTACGGTTTTAACTTCGGAGGAATAGGGGTGGGGGCCGGAGAAAATGCGGTTGGGTTGAATCTCGGGGGCCTGGGCTGTGGCGCCGGTAAAAGTCTAAAGGGGATAAATTTAGGTGGACTGGGAGTGGGGGCCGGGGATAACCTTATCGGATTAAACATTGGCGGATTGGGAGCAGGGGCGGGGAAAAACGTTTCTGGAATTAATGCCGGACTGGCAGGTGTGGGTGCTGGCGAAAATTTAAATGGATTAACCCTGGCTGGACTTGGGGCAGGAGCAGGTGAAAATATAACCGGGCTGGTAATTGGTGGTCTGGGAGTCGGAGCTGGCAAGGAAATCAAAGGCTTGGTAATAGCCGGTCTGGGAGCTGGAGCTGGTGAGAAAATTCAGGGCATAGTCATTGCAGGGGTAGGCGCCGGTGCTCCAAAGATAGAAGGCATACTTCTGACCGGAATAGGAGCCGGCGGTGAAAAACTTAAGGGCTTTTTTCTCACCGCCGGAGAAATCAAACTCATAAAAGGCGGCCATCTCAGCGGAGCCTCGGTAGCCTCCTTCAATTATCTTCAGGGCAGCTTTACCGGAGTTTCTATTGGCCTGGTCAATTATGCCTGGAAGCTGGAAAAAGGTTTCCAGCTCGGGGTTATCAACATCATTCGTTGTAACCCTCGAGGTTTAAAGATTTTACCTATCTTCAATACTGCCTGGCAAACTTCATCCCGGTGAGCTTAGAGTTAAAAAGCCAGAAGCCATAGGAAATGTTCTATTGGCACTGATTAAGAATAGCTGGGGAAATTTAATTAAAGACGTTAATTACTGAATTCTTCCCCTTACCTTTCCGACCGTCAGATCTATCATTCATGGCTACTTAAATTCATAAGAGTGGAAGTTTAAGGTAAAAATCTATAAAATTAAAAATGATGAGCAAGCCGAGAGTGGTTATCAGTGCCTGCCTGAATGGCTTTCCCTACCGCTATGATGGAAGTCCAGTTCGAGATGATATTGTTGACCAGCTCAAACCTAAATTTGAATTAATTTCGGTTTGTCCCGAAGTGGGCATTGGTCTGGGAATTCCCAGGAAAACCATCAGTCTAATTAGCATTAAAGACAAATTAGAGGTCATTCAGAAAGATACCGGTTTAAACCTTACCCTTAAGCTGAGAGATTTTTCAGACTCTTTCCTTAATCAACTTGGAGAAATTGATGGCTTCCTGCTTAAAGCTAAATCGCCAAGCTGCGGAGTGAAAAGTGCTAAAGTTTTTGGCGGACCGGCCAGCCAGATCATCAGAAAAGAGGATGGAATTTTTACCCAGGCTGTCAGAAAACATTTTCCTTATCTGCCGGTAATTGATGAAGGAAGGCTAAAAAATTCTGAATTACACTGGGAGTTTATGACCAAAGTTTTTCTGCACTATAATTTCAGGCAATCAAGCCAGAGTATCAATTCTCTAATTGAATTTCATTCCCGAGCTAAATATTTATTTATGAGTATTTCCCAAAAGGACCTCAAGACCCTGGGAAAAATTTTGGCCCGCCATATAAAAGGTAATTTTGGGGAAACCTTAAATCAATACCGCGAAGCTTTCCGAATAATAATAACCAAACCTATAAGAAAATCCAACCTGATTAACGCCCTTAATCACATTTTTGGCTATGTGTCAGCCCAGCTAAGCACCAGAGAAAAAGCTCATTTTTTNGANNTAATGGAAAAATATAGAGCAGGTAAGTTTGAATTTACAACTTTAATTGAACTTTTGAGAAGTTATGGTTTGCGTTTCCAGCTTTCTTACCTCCTGGACCAGTATTTACTGGTTCCAAAAGACTAAAATTCCTTCATTATTAGCTGGCTCTATTCCCTACTAATTTAGTAGTATTTAATTTAAGGATGGATTATTTCACTAATTAATAAAGCACCAAACTGAGGGCATCTACAATCTTCTCCGGAAAATAGCGGCCCTTAAGCTTCATAATATCATCCAGAGAAGATATTTCTTCAGGACCGAGCTTCACTTTTCCCTGCTGACTCAATTTTATATAGAGTTCAGCCAGAGCAATAATGGAGGCAGCCAGAGGAATAGCATTCAGGCTTTTGTCCAGCTCCCCCGCTTTTTGCCGATAATGAACAAAATAACTTTGGAGAATAGGCTGGACTTCTGACAGCAGCAATCCGGTAGTTTTAAGAGTTATTTTTTCCCGATCACTTAAAGTCTGCTGGGCAAAGCTTTCCTTTTCTATNAACTCTGTCGTCTGGCTGAAAAGTGGCAGGCAAGTTTGCAGTTCCTGGATGTCACCGAGAAGGGCCGCCGATTTTATATTTTCTATTTCAGCCTTACTCATCTCCAGTACCGCTGCTATTTTGCCTGCCAGCTCTGAAACTTTTTCTGCTCTGGACTTGCCCTCCTCCCCGACTTCCAGGTACTTCAAAACAATAGCTAAGATGCCGATATAAGCCTTCCTCAAATTGGAGACCTCGNTTTGCTTTTTCTCACTTAGAAGGCCAACAATCCAGGCGGTCAGGAAAAGGAAAATAGCCCAGGAAATGAGTAGAACCAGCTCATCATGTCCGAGCTGGAACTGGACTCCAAACACCTGGCGGGAAAACACTAAATAAAAAGCCTCTAACAAAATGCAGGTNATGGCAATCAGCACCGCTCTTTTTTTCCCCAGATAATATCCAGAAAAAATGACTGGAAGGAAAAAAAAGTTTAAAAGATAAAACTTATAATGCACCAGAATGCTGGTAGCCAGAATTGCCAGGACAATGATAATGGCAATCAAGGTCTCCAACTGCCGGCCGGTCCAGGCTTTCTTTTTCTTGGCAGCCATATCTCCTCCTTGCCCTAATCAGGGTTATTACCTGTCCTTTTCAATTCCCTCCGTGGCAATTTTATAGCATTTTTTTTTAGCTTTGGTCAACTAAAAGATTTTTTAACTGTTAACCGCCAATTTTCTGGCTTAAATATAAAGGCTCAATTAATCCAGGAAATTAAAAATACTAAAACTTTATCTTAAGGTTAAATCCCAAAATGGGGCCGCTGAGCTCCCATTTGAAATTCTTCTGAACACCATTGCTGTCAAAAAAGGTCAGTGTCTGTCCAATCGAATTTGGATCATCAGAGGCTTTTTTAATTTTAAAGGAGCCAATTGAGCCAAAAGGATATTTAATATCAGCAGAAAGTGAGACGCGTTCAGATATTTTATATTCCGCCCCCAGATTNGCATGAGGTATTACTGCACTGCCAGTAGCTACCGTTTTTCTTGAGCCGGTATCAATTGTTTCCTCGGTTTCCGTCCAGGTCCAATCTTCCTTTTCGGTAACCTGGGCTAAATAATAACCAACCCCACCACCTATATATGTCCTGATTAAGGTAATGGGAAGATTAAGCCTGAAAGTTACTAACAAAGGTACCACTGAAAAGCTCATTTTGCCTGTTTGATTAACGTTATAAGAAATTAGGTTCACCGTACCAGATGAAATGAGGATGGCGGATAGGGTTCTTTTCGAATACTCAGCTCCTAAAACCAGGGAGAGCTGGTCGCTGACCTGGAGTTCTAATTCACTACCAAAATCGACAGCTCCACTCATCTTGCTCATATTGGCTACCTGCCCGGTCAAGCCAAAATCTTTGAGATAAGTATTGAGGGCATTAAGATTATCGTTGACAGCCGGGACATACTGATTATTAAAAGTAGCTGAACGGGGGATAAAATAGCCTAATTTTACTGACCAGGAAAATTTCGATTTTGTTTCCTGAGCATAACTCAAAACAGATAAAGCCAGGAGCATGATAAATATTATTTTTACTTTATTTTTGGCCTTCATTTTTACTCCAGTCTTCTCTTTCGTTTTATTGGAGCGGTCCGAAAACCACCCGGTTATTACTTTTATCTTTTTCTGTAATCACATTATCCGGGTCTATAACTGCCACCAGATATTTGCCAGTCACATTAACACTTCCCTGCACAGACCTGGCAAACATCATATCCCGGCTGGAATTGGCCAGTAGAGGCAAAACNATCGTCCTGGAATTAAGAGGAACATCCAGGGAGGTTCCATTGGAACTCAAGTAAAAAGAAATCTGGAAACCAGAACTGCTGGGAGCCTCTCCGATATTCTCCAGACGGAAAAACCCGGTAATGATGGTACTCCGACCTAAAAATCTAACTATTTTAAGGTCATGCCATTCTCCCGTTAGATCAGGAAGGGGCGGCGGGCCAAAGACGGCTATGATTGTCATATCGCCACTTATAATCACCGGAACAGTANGAGCTGTGGCATAAATATCTCCACTCCAGTTCTCAAAACCCGAATTGGCATCAGGTGTAGCTGTCAGATTAATTAAAGTTCCTGAAGTATAGGTTTGGCTGCAAACTGAGCCGCAATTAATTGCCCCATCATCACTGGTCACGGTTCCCGTCCCTGAACCAGATTTTAAAATGGTTAAGGTATAAGTAGCCCCTTCAGGAGCAAACTTGGCGGTAACTGACTTATCAGAATCCATAGTAATGGAAATTGAGGTAGTGGTTCCATAGACATCCCCACTCCAGCCACCAAAGATATAATTAGAAGCCGGAACAGCGGTAAGTGTAACCACCNTACCGGCATCATAAACTTGAGAACAGTTTGAATTACAATCTATTCCCCCATCAGAACTAACTACATAACCCGAACCGCTTTTATTCACCACAAGGACATANTGGTCAACTGCTCCGAATTTAGCCAGAAAAACATCGGTACCGTTCAGAGTTTTGTTATAGGTATTATCCGTCATAGGAAAAGTAGAAGAGTTAGTGTAACCGGTTACAAAAAGATTACCAGAATTATCAAGAGCCAAAGCATAACCAAGATCATCCGCTGCACCACCGATATAAGTTGAGGCTAAAATCACCTGGAGACTGGCTGAGATTTTGGTCACTATTACTTCCAGGCCGCCCTGATCAGTTTTGCTATAGGCCCCGCTGGTAGTGGGATAATCTGTAGATTTGGTCCACCCCGTCAGATATACATTATCATAGGGATCTACAAGGAGTGCCCGACAAAAATCATCATCACTTCCGCCTAAATAAGTTGAGGCCAATAGATAATTCAAAGAACCATTCAATTTAGAAATAAATATATCATACCCACCCTTAGGTGAAGTGGAATAAGCCCCCGGAGTTGTAGGATAATCAGTCGAGGCAGTGTAGCCTGCCACAAAAACATTCCCGCGATGATCCGGCCTCATAGAATAAATAAAATCGTCTCCACTTCCCCCCAGATAAGTTGAAGCTAAAAGCTGGCTAAGATCCGAACTCATCCAGACAATAAAGCCATCATAATTACCATTGAAACTCTGATCATAAGCACCCTCAGTTGTAGGGAAATCGATGGATTTAGTTCGCCCAGCCACATAGATTGTTTCATAGCCATTATTCACCAAAGTCCGAGTAGAAATTGGCTGATTATTTTGAGTGGATAAACCGGTCCGCGATCCCGAACTTCCATCTGACCCTTCTTTTTTACTGGGCGATGATTTGCTGGCGACTAATTTATTTGAAATTAAATTTTTTAAACCTGAGTTTAAACTTACCTGACCANAAGGCAATGGCTGAGTCTGTCCAATAGCAATTTGAGGACTTCCTATAGCAATAGCTGAGCCAATTTCATAACCGCTTCCACCAATAAAGGTCGAGGCTAATAAGCTACTGAGGGAATTGGAAAGTTTGGCTACAAAAGCATCATAGCCGCCTTTATAAGTAGTATTAAAAGCACCAGAAGTAACTGGAAAATCTGAGGAATCAGTACTTCCGGTAAGATATAAATCATAATTGCTGTCCAGAGTCAGCGAAGCTCCATAGTCAGTTCCACTCCCGCCAAGATAAGTTGAACCTAACAGGCTGCTTAGATCCGAAGAAAGTTTAGCCACAAAAACATCATAATCTCCGCCATGATAAGAGCCTTGAAAAGCCCCNGCAGTGATAGGAAAATCGGTGGAATTAGTAAAACCGGCTAAATAAACGTTTCCAAAATCATCCAGAACCATAGAGTTGACATAATCTGAGCCCTTTCCTCCAATAAAAGTCGAAGCTTCCAGTGTGTTTAATGTATCNGATAATCTGGAGACAAAAACATCATACTGGCCATGGTAAATGCGGTCATAAGCGCCGTCAGTAGTGGGAAAATCACCAGATGAAGAAAGAGTATAGCCAGCCACATAAATATGGCCTTGATTATCCACGGCCAGGCAAAAGGCACGGTCATTACCGCTGCCGCCCAGAAAGGTCGAAGCGGACAGAGTGCTCAGGGCCGGGTCAATAACCAGGTCGGAACCGGGATCATACGGACCTGCTATTTTGAAACCATATTCATTCTGGCCCTTTAACTCATAATTTATTTCTACTTTTTTAGGTTTCTGTCCTGATTGTTGATAACCAATCGGTTTCATCATGGCCACCTGTCCCCAATGAGTGGCTAAAATAAGCTCTCCCTTCTCATTTATTCTCAGCGAATCGACTCCTTCAATTTTAATTCTTATAGATTCAGCCTTAGCTCCAGGCTTCAAATAAAAAAGCTTTTCCACATTTCGACCAGAGGCTTTTAATCTGACCTCAACTCCTGGATAAATCGAGCCAAGCGATAGGCTATTAAAGGTAGGTAAATTAGTTTTCCATTTTTGGGAATTACCACCTTGAAAATAAGAAATCCTGGAGAAAGATTTTTCCTGACCACAGGCAGCAAGAGTAACCGGGTTTCCAGCCGAAGTTAAAAAGCTTTCCTTTATTATTATTCTCTCCAGGTTTTTAGCTCCTTCCAGTTCGTTTTGACCTGAATGGTAAGCAATAGAAAAACCCGGCTCTACCCTGGTTGGAGGAGCCAGCAAGGAATAAACCAATTCTTTTTCGGTCACCAGAAAATCACCAGAAAAAAGATTAGCTCTAAACTTAATCCGGTAGTCCCACTGCCCTTCATTAACCACAAAAGGAAGAGACATCCCGGCCAGTTTCAGCCTGACTTTGCTGCCATCAACTTTATTCTGAGAATTAATCCTGGAAGCAGATAAGCAGGAAGGTTGAAAGGCTTTTAAAGCCAACCAGGCAATCATAATTATCAAAATTAAAAGGCCAACAGATATTAATCTTAATTTCTTGCTGGGCATAATCATTTTTGCTTACCTTCCTTATTTTTAAGAGTTGCTAAACATACGGTAGAGTCTTATTACTCCATTACCTGCTAAAACTATATTAAAAATAAAAATGTTGCAACCAAAAGATTCTAAACAGTCATTTAAGAAAATTTTTTCTGATCCGGATTTAAAAAACACCATCTATCACCAAAGCCAGCTAAAATTACAGCTTTTATTATATCTTATTGGTGCATAAAAAGTCTTTATTTAAATAAAATTTATCACAAATGAGTAAATTTTTTGACTTTTTCCGTCGTTTAATTTATGTATATAAAAATCGGTTATAGGTGGGTAAAATGAGCACTAACCGCAAGCTCAGGGTAATTATCCTGATTGCAATTATTATTTTACTGATCTCGGGGGGCCTATGGTTAATAAAGAAAAAAGGCCGGGAGAAAACAACCTCAGGAGAGGTTCTTCCCCTTTCTGCTCCAGCCTCAGCTGAAAATCAAACGACAGCTCCATTACCAGTTAAAGTGGTGGCAGCTAAAATCCAGGATCTGGAAAAAAGAATTAAATCTCCAGGGGAAGTCTATACTGAAAAAAAAGTAACTCTGAAGGCTGAAGTCGGTGGTATTTTAAANAACCTTAATGTTCAAGAGGGAAAGCAAGNTAAAAAGGGTGAAATTCTGGCCGAAATTGATGACACCCAGTATCGCCTGAAGCTGGAACAAGAAGAAGCCGCCCGATTGAAGGCTCTATCCGAAATGCTTCTGGATAAGCTTTTCCAGCAACCCGAGAATATGGAAGAAAAAGAAGCTTCCGAGCTAAAAAAAGCCGAAGAAACTCTAATAAAAGCCGAAAAAGCCTATAAAGAAGGATTGATATCTTCAGAAGAGCTCGAAAAAGCTCGCCGCGATCTTGAACTGGCTCAAATCAGCAGCGGCCTGAAAAGAGAAGAAATAATTGCTTCCTCCAAAGGCCTGACCCAGGCCGAAGTTAACGTCAAAATTGCAAGAATGGAGCTGGAAAAAACTAAAATTCGCGCTCCTTTTTCCGGAATAATAACTCAAATAAAAGTTGCTCCCGGAGAAACAATTTCAGCCGGGCAAGATCTATTCACCCTGGTAGATGTTAGCCAGCTCAAAATTGAGGCTAAAATTCTGGAAACAGAAATCGGGAAAATTAAAGAAGGACGGGAAGCAGATGTTAGATTCAGCACTTATCCCGGCCGGATATTTAAAGGCAAAGTAGCTGCTATCAGCCCGCTGGTTAATCCTGAGGATAAAACCTGCAGCGTTTTCATTAATCTTGATAATCCAGCCGGTGAGATTAAGCCCGGGATGCATGCTGAAGTAGAAATAGTCTCTGATATCTTTCCCAGGCGTCTGCTGGTGCCCCAGGAAGCTGTTTTGGTAAGAGGGGGCCGGCCACTCGTCTTTGTGGTGGAAAATGGTCTGGCCAAATGGCATTATATCCAAACAGGACAAGAAAATGAGCAATATGTGGAAGTTCTGGAAGGAGTAAAGGAAGGGGACCTGGTTATAGTTGAAGGCCATATGACTCTGGCTCATGATTCTCCTGTTCGCATTGTTGATTAAAGCCGAGGCTCAGGGGGGATTAAATGAACCTGGCTAAATTTTCCATAGAACGGCCGGTAACTGTTCTGATGTTCTATGTAGCCATCATCCTTCTGGGAATGGTATCTTTAAGCCAACTGAGCGTTGACCTTTTGCCTTCAATCAGCTATCCCCGGTTGTCAATTGTAACTCAATATCCAGGAGTTGCTCCAGAAGAAATAGAAGCGTTGGTGACGGTTCCTCTGGAAACCTCGGTCAGTCGTATACCGGGACTCAGACGGGTAGAGTCTATTTCCAAGGAAGGTTTTTCCTTCATAACTTTGGAATTTTCCTGGGGAACTGATATGGACTTTGCTCTGCTTCACACCCGGGAAAGATTGGATTCAGCCCGAGATTCTCTGCCAGAGGGAGTTGATAAACCGGTCATAATCGCTCTGGATCCTCAAAGTCAGCCTATTATGACTCTGGCTTTAACCGGAAGCCGCCGTCTGTTGGAACTTAAAGAGCTGGCTGAGGAGCTGATCAAACCACGCCTGGAACAGGTTGAAGGACTGGCTGAGGTCGAAATTACTGGCGGGGNAGAAAGAGAAATTCAGGTGCAAGTAGAGCCAGAAAAACTGGCTAACTACGGCCTGCAGATAGAAGAAGTTGGCCAGAAAATTGCTGCCTTTAACCGCAGCCTTCAGGGTGGAACCATAAGAAAGGGTAAATTCGTTTATTCTTTGCGCATCGCCGGTGAATTTGAGAGCGCGAAGGAAATTGAAAATATCCCTATNAAGTTTACCAGCGACGGAGGAGTTGTCCTTCTTAAAAATATCGGCCGGGTGCTTGATACCATAAAAGAAAGAGAAGGAACTACCAGGTTAAATGGTCAGGACAGCATTGGCCTATTAGTTCGGAAAGAATATGGAGCTAATACGGTAAGGGTCACAGAACGGGCCAAGAAAGTCATTGACCTGATAAAAAAAGAAAACCCGGAGATAAACCTGGAAATAATCTCGGAGCAGGCTAAGTACATTCAGGAAGCTATTGATACTGCTAAGGAAGAAGTAATCGAAGGGGCCATTCTGGCTTTTCTTACCCTGTTGATTTTTCTCCAGGAATGGAAATCCCCTTTAATTATAGCCACNGTAATTCCCATTTCCATAATCGGGGTATTCAATCTGCTTTTTCTGAGAAATATCACCCTTAATTTGATGTCCCTCGGTGGTCTGGCTCTCGGAGTGGGGATGCTGGATGATACGGCCGTCGTGGTCTCTGAAAGTATTTACCGTCATCATCAACTGGGCAAGCCCCTGAAGCAGGCCAGTGAAGTCGGAACGATGGAAGTAATTAATGCTATAACCGCTTCTGTTCTGACCACCATCGTCGTTTTTCTGCCTGTAATCTATGTAAAGGGGGTAGCTGGAGAGCTATTTAAAGACGCCGCTCTTACCGTTACTTATTCTTTGCTCTCGGCTCTTCTGGTTTCGGTAACGTTGCTTCCCATGCTGGCTTCAAGAACCATAAGATTTGCTGAACCTCAAAAAATTAAGATAGCTCCTTCTTGGCTCACTTTCAGAAAGATAAGAGAGCAAAGCGGCAGAAAAAAAATAATTTTTTATCCCTGGTTCGGTTTCAAATTTCTGGCTTATAATCTTATCAATCTTCTTATATTCGTTATTGTTCTGACAGCTCAAAGCCTCTACTGGCTGGCAGCTAAATTTTTAAAATTGGTGGCCAGGCCTTTCCAGCCTCTTCTAAAAGCCATCTTTCGCTGGTTTAACATCTGGTACCAAAAATTTGTTGACAGTCATTTCCGGACTCTTCTCTGGAGCCTCAATCACAAGCAAAAGACTTTTTATATATCACTCCTATTCTTTTTAGTCATTTTTGCTCTGGGATTTCTTTTGCCCCGGGAGCTTATGCCCCCTTTAAAAACTTCTAACTACAGCATAAGTTTAAAAGCGCCAAATGAATATTCCTTCGAACAAACTGATCAGATAACTAAAATTCTGGAAAACTGGCTTAAGCTACAGCCCGAATGCCAGCGAATCTTTTCTCAAGTTGGCCTGGTCTCCGGGAGCGAGAACTTCAGACCTGATATTTCAGTCAATTCTGCCGAAATTGCGGTGGAAACAAAAAACCCAGCTTTACTGAACAAGATGATGGCTGAAACTCGTAAATTTCTTTCCTCCTTCCCCGAAATTAAATACTCCATCGCACCAGAACAAACTACCCTGGGTGAGTTTTTAGCCCTGACCTCAGGTGAAGTTGTATTAAAAGTTAAAGGTCAGGACATTGAGCGGTTAAGAGAAATTGCTTTTACTTTCTCTGAAAAGCTTAAAAAATTGCCTGGAATAACCGATGTCAACCTTAATCTCCAGCAGGGAAAACCTCAACTCTTAATTAAAATAAAAAAAGAAGCCCTGGAAAAATATCCCGAGCTTTCTCCCGGCCAGGTGGCCGCTTATCTGGTGGAATCCATTCGGGGCAACGTCGCCACCCAGTACCGGGAGATGGAAAAAAAGTATGATGTTCGGGTTATTCTTGAATCTGAAGCCAGGAAAAATATTGACCAGGTTCTTAATTCCTTCTTCCCTTATAAAAAATCTCTCTTGCCCATCAGCGAACTGGTTACCTACGAACTGGTGAAGGGACCTAATGAAATCAGGAGAGAAAACCAGGAAAGGGAAATCATCGTAAGTGCTAACCTGAAAGGGAAAAAACTAAGTCAGGTAGTCCCGGAAATACAGAAGTCAATCCAGGAACTCAACCTGCCAGCCGACTATCGTATTGCTTTTGGCGGTGAGCGAGAAGAAATGACCGCCAGTTTTAGGTCTTTGCTGTTAGCTTTCATCATGGCTATGTTTTTAATTTATATGATTATGGCCGCCCAGTTTGAATCACTTCTTCATCCTTTTTTGATTATGTTCACCATACCTATGGGACTGGTTGGCACGATTATTCTTTTGCTTCTTACCGGTCAAAGCATCAATGCTATCTCCATCATTGGAGTAATCGTTTTAATCGGGGTGGTGGTGGATAACGCCATAGTTGAGATTGATTACATCAATCAGCTCCGCCGCGAAGGTCAGAAACTGAGAGAGGCGGTAGTAGAAGGCAGCCGGGTAAGGCTTCGACCGATAATGATGTCCACTATGAGCACAATCACCGGCCTTATTCCTATGGCCCTGGGTCTTGGGCGAGGAGCCGAGCTGCTCAGACCGCTCGCCCTGGCGGTTCTCGGAGGCTTAACTTCTTCGCTTTTCTTAACTCTGGTTTTAATTCCAGTGCTGTATGAATTTGTGGAAGTTAGGAAGGCCCAAAAAAAGGGTAATTCTTAAATTAAATAATCAGTCATGAAAATATTTATTGAACGTCCGGTAGCCACCCTGATGATTTACCTGGCGTTGCTGGCTCTGGGGCTTTATTCCCTTTTCCACGTTCCCCTGGAACTCGCTCCCCAGGAGGAATTCCCGCGGGCTGATATAGTAGCTAATTGGCCCGGAACCTCACCCGAAGTGATGCAGACTCAGGTCACTTCCCTGCTGGAAGAAGCAGCTCTTTCAGTCAAAGGTGTAAGAAAAATTACTTCCACTTCTGACATCGGTAATTCCCATCTGACCTTAGAATTTGACCCGAAAATTAACCTGGAGTTTGCTAACTTAGCTCTGAGGGAAGCTCTGGCTCGGACTTTACCCAANCTGCCCTACGGCGTAAAGCCAGTAATTGAACCCTATGTGCCTGAAGATTTCCGGGTAAGGCCATTCCTGACCTATACCATTTCTGGCAACTATTCCCTGCAGACTTTAAGAGAACTGGTCAAAGACAAACTGGAAAATAGCCTTGGAGCTATAAATGGTGTCTCTAAGGTTGAGGTGAGNGGTGGTTCTGACCTTAATGTGCGCATCACCCTTGACCAAAAAAAGCTTAAGGACCTGGGGTTGCATCCTTATTCAGTAATATATGCCTTGAATCAGATTCTGAAAGTTTATCCTTCAGCCAGAATTAATAAAGGAAATGAAGAATATTTGCTGAGGGTGGCTATTTCTCCGCGAAATATAAAAGATATAGAAGAGGTCATCGTTACTTATTGTGGCGGAATTCCGGTAAAAATAAAAGATGTAGCCAGCGTGAAGATGGAATATGCAGAGGTATATCATTTAAATCGCATAAATGGACAGCCAACTATCATGCTGCAGGTTCTCAAAGAAAAAGGAAAAAATACTCTCAGCGTGGCCAAAGAAGTTAAAAGCCGCTTAGAAGCAGTCAAAAAAAATCTACCCCCGGATTTGATTTTCAGGGTAGTGGATGATGAAAGCCAGGAAATAATTCGCAATTTGAATCACCTATTATTACTGGCTACCACTATTATCATTCTTGTTTTCTTGATGATTTTTATCATTATCCGCCGTCTCACTCCATCTCTCTTAATTCTGTCTTCCGTAGCCTTTTCAGCCATCATTTCCTTTGTTTTTATTTATCTTTTCAAAATTTCTTTAAACCTGCTGACCCTGGGAGCACTGGCCCTGGGCTTTGGGATGTTTGTTGATAATTCTATTGTCGTCTTTGAAAATACGTTACGTCTGAGAGAAAATGGACTCGAACCAAAAGAGGCCGCCCTGAGAGGAGCCAGAGAAGTTATCATTCCAGTCCTGGCCTCGACCCTCACTACCATCGGGGTTTTTTTCTGCTTTCCTTTCTTCCAGGGAAGATTGAGAATTTACTATCTCCCGCTGGGGATCGTTATGTCCATCGCCCTCACCACCTCTATGTTAGTTTCTTTTTCTTTAATCCCGGCCCTGAGTCCTAAGCTCCTTTTTATAAGAAAGAAAAAAGGAAC
>JGI24721J26819_10000245_pt1 | contig 56880 bp, 48 predicted proteins | sample YelNatPaOPGAMG01_FD_26819 | JGI IMG/M metagenome (IMG submission 26819) | reverse complement strand
TCAAAATTTGCGAGTAGTTCTCTCCATATGGCAGTTTTGCCCTTATCCAATCGGGTCTGCGTAACGGTTTCTTTTCTGNTATGTCCATTATTCGTAAAGTTGGTTTGTTGTGTCAAAATTCTCCAGGTAATAAATGACCTTCTCAAGGAACTGTCCGCCCAGAGCACCATCAATTAATCTGTGATCAAATGATAAAGTCAGGTACGCCATCTGTCGAATGGCAATTGCATCATTGATTACCACAGGTCGTTTTTGGACAACCCCAACCCCCAGTATGGCAATGTTTGGCTGGTTGATAATTGGCGTNCCCATCAAATTACCAAAAACTCCGTAATTTGTAATCGAGAATGTGGAATCAACTATATCATCTGGGNTCAATTTTTTAGTCCTGGCGCGCATTGCAAGATCGTAAATTCCCCGTGCTAATCCTAAGATATTTTTTTCGTCAGCTCCCTTCAAAACAGGGACAATTAAGCCAGTTGTTTCAATCGCAACAGCTATTCCAAGATTGACATAATTCTTCATTANNATATTTGTTCCCTCTATGCTGCTATTAACAAGGGGAAAATCCTTCAATGCTTTCACACAGGCATTAGCAATGAACGGCATGTACGTTAGCTTGAACCCCTCCCTGTTTTGAAACTCGACAGCGTTTCGATCAATATAGTTTGCAATTCCTGTCATATCAGCTTCTGAGATAGCGGCAACGTGAACAGAGGTATCTCGACTCCTTATCATGTGTTCCATTATTCGCTGCCGTAAGTTGTCCATTGGCACAATGGTCGATTTAGATTTATTGTAAGCCTGAGGTGTAGCAACANGCTCGGGTTTCGAGGCCGGCACAAAAGATTTGGCAGGTGATTTTCTTTCTATGTAAGCCAGCAAATCCTGCTTTGTTACCCTACCTCCCGAACCCGTTCCCTGGATGGCAGAAAGTTCATCGAAACTTATACCCTCAGACCGCGCGATTGCCCTGACTAAAGGCGAAAAGAATTTACGAACACCCCCTCCTGTTCTGGCGGAAACCTTGACCTCAGCTACTTCAGCAGCCTTTTCACCGACCGTTGACGAAGCAATGTCCATGGAGACTCTTGAGGGCGCCTCTTTCCTTGTTTCAATTGAAGCTGAAACGTCAGTTTCTATGTGCGCTATTACTGCACCCACAGGCGCAACTTCCTGCTCAGGTACAATTATGTCCGCCAGAATTCCGGATGCAGAAGATGGTATTTCAGTATCGACTTTGTCAGTGCTTATCTCGAGGAGAATTTCATCCTTCTCTATTTTGTCACCAGGCTTCTTGTGCCACTTAATAATCTTCCCTTCTGTTATGCTTTCACCCATCTTGGGCATAAGGACTTCTATTCTCATTGCATACTCCTTAAAATGCGACCAATTCTTCTATAGCCCGTGTAACTATTACTTCGTTNGGAAGTGCTGCTGCCTCAAGTGGTGGACTATAAGGTATAGGTGAATCCAGGGCAGTAATCCTTCTTACCGGTGCATCAAGATATTCAAATGCTTCTTCTACTATAATTGCTGCTAATTCTGATGCAAAACCATTGGTGCGNGTATCCTCACTCAACACAAGAACTCGATTTGTCNTCTTAACACTTTCCAAGATTGCGTCTTTATCAAGTGGAACAATCGTCCGCAGATCTAATACTTCCACATCAATTCCCCTTTCACTCAGTTTCTTTGCAGCATTTAAAGCCATGTAAACCATCGCACCATAAGTAACTACTGAAATATCTTTCCCCGGCTTCCTGACAGCCGCTCTCCCGAATTCAATCAAATAATCCTCATCAGGTTCCGGTGACATGGCGTAACTCTGTCTGTAAAGGCCCTTGTGCTCGAGAAACAGGACAGGGTCTTCCATGCGAATTGCCGACTTCAACAAACCCTTGGCATCGGCTGAAGTAGAGGGATAGGCAATGTACAGTCCAGGACAGTGCGCGAATATACTCTCGATGTTCTGGCTATGATAGTGGCCACCATGGATGTACCCTCCAACAGGTACACGAATCACCATGGGCACCGACCATGTGTTGTTTGAACGATATCTCATCATTGCCACCTCGTTCTTCAGCTGCATCATCGCCGGCCAGATGTAGTCACCAAATTGAATTTCGACAACAGGTTTAAATCCTCGGACTGCCAATCCAAAAGCAGTTCCAATAATACTTGCTTCCGCGAGTTGTGAGTTGAAGACCCTGCTCCGCCCGAACCGAGTAGATAATCCTTTTGTAGCAGTAAACACCCCTCCCTTTCCGTCTTCGACATCTTCACCATATACTATCATCTTTTCATTGCGCGCCATCTCTTCATGTAATGCATGGTTAATTGCATCAACCATCACAACGGGCTTACCACTGGGCGGATTTTTTTCATATTGAAAATTGGAATATGCTTCTTTCGAAGCATAGACATGGAGTGAAACAGTACCTGGATCAGGGAGAGGGCGGGACTCAGCCCATTCTGCCGCTGCATCAACAACCTTTTTTATCTCCTCATGCATTGCGGAAATTTCAATATTAGAAAGGATTTTTTCGGATGTTAGAAGAGTTTCCATCATTGTCAATGGATCACGAGCATGGTCTCGCTCTATTTCTTCTTTGCTACGATATTTTCTGTCGTCATCAGACGATGAATGAGACAGGAGTCGAACAACATCGGCTACAATTATGCTCGGGCCTTCCCCTCGCCGGGCACGCTCAACTGCTTCTTTTGCGGCGACATAGCTCTCGACAAAATCCACTCCATTTACCTTGAAACGCATGAGACCCTCATATCCCTTAGCAACTTCGTAAATTGAGCCACCAGCAGTCTGCTGCCACTCAGGTACACTTATAGCATAATGATTATCCTCAATGACAAAAATCACGGGAAGTCTATCTCGAGATGCCCAGTTGAGAGACTCAGCAAACTCCCCTTCACTTGTAGCTCCCTCTCCAGATGACACATAAACAACTTGATCAGTTTTTTCCCTTACCGCGCCAATTGCCGTTCCAACAGCTTGCAGAAACTGTGTGCCAGTAGGGCTCGATTGAGTTGGAATATTTAGTTCTCTCTTTCCGTAATGACCGGGCATCTGTCTACCTCCTGTCATCACATCCTCTGCCCTATGAAGCTCTCCCAGCATTATTTCCTCAGGGGTCATTCCAAGTGCAACCGCGAAAGCCAACCCCCTGTAATAAGGATATGCCCAATCATAACCCGGTTTGAGGTTTAACGCGCAGGCAACCTGTATGGCCTCATGTCCTGACCCACCAATGTGGAAAAAAGCTTTACCCTGCTTGAGCAATATTAGTTCTTTTTCGTCGAGGCGCCTCGACAGGAGCATTAACCTGTATGCCTTCACGAGTACATCGGCAGGAATCGACTTATCCGTCGGTTCCAAAACGTCAAGTTGCCGTTTCTCTGAACCAGCATCGCTTTTCTTTGGATCTTTTTTAATAGGAGGCATGTTCCTTCTCCATATTTATATGAAAACGGTCTAAGAACTCATTTAATTCACTCGATACAAATTCAACTTTGAAGACTTCCGAAAATTCATCAAGTAATACAGATTTCACTTGTTTCATGTCGATTTCTTTCCCCAGTATGTTCGACAGAGAAGTGACTCCTCTATGGAATATTCCACAGGGAATAATTCTTTCGAAATATGATAAATCTGTGTTCACGTTGAAAGCAAATCCATGCATTGTAACCCATCTGCTGACCTTGATACCAATAGCACATATCTTATCCTCTCCTATCCATACTCCTGTGTAATCTGGATCCCGCGTTGCATTTATCCCGTATGAATGAAGCACACGTATTACAACTTCTTCCAAATTGCGGATATACTTATGAACATCGGGCTCGAACTTGTTTAAATCAAAAATTGGATAAGCAACCAACTGACCTGGGCCGTGGTAAGTAATGTCGCCGCCGCGGTCAACTTTGTATACTGACACGCCTTTATCGACTAATTCCTCTGCCGAGGCAAGTAAATGATCTTCACTGCCCGACTTACCAATTGTATATGTATGGTAGTGTTCAGTAAGCAGCATCACATCAGGAATTCTCCCGGCTGTCCTTTCGGCATGAAGGACCTTTTGCAGTTCCCATGCAATGTGGTACTCTGTGAATCCTATGTCTACTATAATTCCTTTATTCACAAATCAATTTAAATATCTATTGCGTGACCCATCGCATCCTCAGCCGCCTCTTTAATGGCTTCGCTCATGGTTGGATGCGCATGGATGGTACGAAAGATTTCAAATGCGGTAGTTTCGAGTTTCTTAGCAACCCCAACTTCAGCTATCATTTCAGTGGCATTGTTACCAATTATGTGGGCACCCAGGAGTTCACCATATTTCGCATCAAAAATCAACTTGACAAAACCTGTTGTTTCACCGCTCGCTATTGCCCTACCACTTGCAGTGAATGGGAACCTTCCTATTTTTAAGTCATATCCGAGTTCTTTCGCCTTCTCTTCAGTTAAACCAATGCTCGCGACTTGAGGCTGGCAATAAGTACATCCTGGAATGCTGTTATAATCAATGTCCTCAGTCTCGACCCCTGCAATTCCTTCAACACACCTTATTCCCTCTGCAGAGGCTACATGCGCAAGCCACGGAGGGCCAATTACATCACCAATTGCATAGACACCCTTCACATTTGTAGCATAGTTAGTCTTATCCACTTTTATCCATGACTTCTCGATCTCGACACCTATCCCCTCAAGGTTGAGTCCATCACTATTTCCTTGAATTCCCACTGCAACAAGCGCAATCTCGGCACTTAATTCACGCTTTCCACCTTTGTCATTAATAACGACAGAAACACCATCTCCTTTAGCCGCAGCAGACTCCACTCTGGTTTCGGTCAATACTTCTATACCTTGCTTTTTAAACTCTCTTTCAAGCTGTGCGCTAACTTCTTTATCTTCAAGTGGAAGTATGTTCGGCATCATTTCAAGAAGGGTGACCTTTGTGCCAAATGTATTGTAAAAATATGCAAACTCTACCCCTATAGCGCCAGCACCAATAATTATCATGTTCTTTGGGGCATTTTCAAGGATCATTGCCTCACTGCTTGTGATGACTTTCTTGCGATCAATCTTTATTCCAGGTAGTTCTCTTGGCCTGGCACCTGTAGAAATTATTATGTTTTTCCCGATGACCTGATCTGTCTCCTTACCTGACTTGTCGATTACAGAAATCATATTTGGTGCAAGAAATGTTCCAGTACCAGGAATTTTTTCGATTTTGTTTTTCTTAAACAAAAATTCTATTCCGCGAGACAAACGATCTGCAGCATCACGGCTCTTCTTGATAACCTTCTTGAAATCCACACTAAGTCCAGAATAAGAGATTCCGTATTCTGCTGCGCGTTTAAATTCCCACATTACCTCTGCACTTTTCAAAAGGGACTTTGTTGGAATGCACCCCCAGTTTGTGCAAATTCCTCCAAGCTTGTCTTTCTCAACCACTCCGACCTTCATTCCAAGCTGAGATGCGCGAATAGCTGCAACATAGCCCCCTGGACCACCACCCAGTATGACAAGATCAAAGTTTTTAGCTTCTGGCATGTTTTCTCCTGAATGTAAAATTATCCAGCTCGCTCTTAAGAAATTTCACAAGGGAATCCATTGAAAAATAAGAAAATGTATCAGTATAAAATTGAATATGCATTTCCTTTCTTATATCTCACTGCGACTGCGGGAAAATATAATGACATTTCGGAAATAATAACAAGCCAATCAAGTAATAGGTTTCACTAAACCATTTGAGAACAAGGACGAAAAGGCTTAAATTTTTTAAAAACAGCAGGTGAAACTATGCTAAATAATCTCACAACATGGAGATTTAACCACGGTGTACCATCTACATACCATACCGAGAAGTCACATATACCAGGCGGCGGTATTGTGCGTGAGCTGGTATTTGGAGCCAACGATGGCCTTGTTGCAGCATTTGCGGTGGCGTCAGGGGTGAATGGCGCAGGAGTAACAAGCAAAGTTATACTCATTGCAGGGTTGGCTGAACTAATAGGGGGAGCAATATCTATGTCTCTGGGAGCTTACCTTTCCACAAAGTCTCAAATAGAATACTATGATGGCGAAATGAAGCGGGAAAGATATGAGGTCGAGAAATTTCCTGAAATAGAGAAACAGGAAATTCGGGAAATATATCAGGGGAAAGGATTCCAGGGTGAAATTCTGGAGAAAATAATTGATCATATAACATCAGACAAACAAAGGTGGGTTGATATTATGATGAAAGAAGAATTAGGACTTTCTCTGGACTTATCAATCTCACCTGTCAAATCAGCCGTTGCCATTGGAGTAGCATATGCACTTGGTGCACTCATGCCAATCATTCCTTACATTTTCCTTCAACCAGCAAGCGGGTTAGTTTCGAGCGCACTCTTAACTCTTGCTTCTCTCTTCAGTGTTGGCGCAGCAAAGACATTTATAACTGGGAAAAAACTTCTCCGAAGTGGATTTGAAAGCATGTTAATTGGCGGCCTCGCAGCAACCGCCACCTTCATTGCTGGTAAGCTAATTTCACATTAATGACAATTTATAAAGTCCAGTTTTTATAGTCACTCGGTTCCAAATATCCGGTCACCCGCATCCCCCAATCCAGGTAGTATATAACCGTTTTTGTTCAATTCTCGATCAAGGACAGCACAAAAGATATGAACATCTGGATGCTCTTTATACATCAGTTCAACTCCAGCTGGAGCAGCAACCACACATGCAAGTCGAATGTTTCTTGCTCTCTTTTCCTTGAGATATCTCATAGCTGCAACCGCACTCCCACCTGTCGCAAGCATTGGGTCAACTACAATAACGGCACTTTCAGATAAGTTGGCTGGAAACTTGGCGTAATAGTCAACAGGCTTTAAAGTCGTTTCGTCCCTATAAAGTCCAATGTGACCAACCTTAGCATCTGGAAGAAACTGGAGGAACGCATCGACCATTCCAAGCCCTGCCCTTAAAACAGGGACCAATATCACCTCTTCTGCAATCTTATGACCTTCAGTTGACTCCAGGGGAGTATCTATCTTATATGAAATTGTTCTAAAATCCTTTGTAACTTCATAAACCATGAGCGCAGCAAGTCGCTTCAGTGCAACTCTAAACTCCTCACTTCGTGTGTTCTTGTCGCGAAGCAAACTGAGGTCGCGCTTTAGAAGTGGATGGTCGACTATTGTCAGATTTCGCATGGATTTTTAAATAAAATTATGAAGCCCCCTGCACAAAATCAAATCCTGTCTGATGGTACACGTTCCCCCAGCATTGGTATAAGTTCTGCAACCGAGCTTATAATTATATCAGGTACGATCCCTGTTGAAGCATCGTACTCTAAATTATTGTTCCCGGTCTTTACATAAATTCCAGTTAACCCAGCTTCCTGAGCACCTTTGATATCGTTTATTATCTCGTCTCCTACCATTGCAAAATCAGCGGAAAGCCATCTTTTCCCCTCCGTCACTCTGATGTTATGTACAGCCATGTTGTAGAATTGCCTTGAAGGTTTGCCTACCAACTTTGCTGTTCGACCGCTAGCGTATTCCAGCGCAGCAACAAAGCTGCCACTACCCAATCTCATTCCATCTGTATCTCGCTGAAACCTACTTTTCCCGAGCGCAATAAGCTCAGCTCCATTCATCATAAATCGAAAGGCTTTGTTCAGAATATCATAATCAATGCCATTACCTATGTCACCAATCACAACGTAATCTGGATTTTTTTCAGAACACTCTATTCCGTCAAATTCCTCTTCAATTTCGGGAGTTGTAATAAAAAAGCACTTCATACCTTCGAACGAACGCAGCATTTCAGCCGCTGCAGATGCGGCGGTTATTATTTCATCACGATGTGCCTCGATGCCAAATGAATTTAGCCTCGCTACAATTTGAGATCGGCTCAACCTCGAAGTATTGGAAACGAACCTGAATATTCGACTTTGTTTCCGCATGGTGTCAATAAACAAATCCGCATGTGGAATCAACGAATTACCAACATATATGGTTCCATCGAGGTCGATGAGCCATCCCTTAATTCTTTTTATTGCTTCCATTTCCTTCAATTTAATCAATACCAATCTCAACTGCATTGCACAAAAAAGCCAGGCCTCAAAAGGAGCGCCTGGCTCGAAATCTAACCGAAATCAATTCCGATATTACCAGACAGTCAGTTCATGACCATAGAGATTTAGTTTTCCGTTTATATGGGTACTATCGGTCATTGTTCCATTCGCATCTTTCAGTGTAGGATAGTGACACTTATAGCATGTCTGGATTGTCTGTCCTTTATGAACAGAGGTGTTTGGAGGAATACCGTGACAGGTACCACAGGCAGCCTGATCTGCGCTTCCAGTCCATTTTGGTGAAAAGTTATTGCCATTCTTGAAATTTCCATGACAATAAGTACCTGAACATGTCAAAGTCTGAGGATTGAAGAAGGGTGTTGGTGTTACAGTTGGCTGTGTGTTGTCATAATACTGACTTGATGGCGCATTAGTCACGACAGTTGACAATCCCGAGAACGAAATTATCGCAGGAACTCCAAACGGGTGAATACCGGGACCAGCTTTTTGAGGAACGACATGACAGGAACTACATCTTACACCTGAAGATATTGAACCTCCACTGAGATGTATCCTGTGAGCACCTACACCCGGACTGCTCGAACTTGTGTTGCCTGACAAATCCACCGGGGGCGCTATTCCTGTAGAATCCCCATGACATGTGTTGCAGGAAAGAGGTCCATTGATCCCCTGGTGACACGTGTAGCACGACTTGCCCGACGTACCACCTTTGAAATCATTTCCATGGCAGGAAGTGCATGTGGATAAATTGTACTGATTGTTTTTGATGAACACACCATGAAAATTAGGGGAATTCACATCGGTCCATCCAGCCGGATGTATGTCGCCCTGCGAAGCTTGAGGTGCAAGCACATTTTGCTGTAGCTTACTGCATCCAATCAGGATAATCGCACTTAATGCCGCAAGAATAGTTGACAAATACTTTTTCATTTTTACGCTCCGCTATTTTCTCCCGTGACAGTAACCGCAAAATCCAACGCCTGGAGTACCACCGGGATGAGCATTTGGATCCGTATGACAGGTGTAACAAACTGCACCTGCATCTGTATGCCAATTCCCTTCGACATCATGCATATAAAAAGCAGGATGCGTTTTAGGATCGTTACCCTTTATTCCATCGGGGTCATTGTGGCAGGTAACGCACGTTGGGTCTGCACCCTGTACATCGTGACAGCTTGCGCAACTCTCAATGTCCTTCCGCGCATAGACTGCATGCCTTCCACCACCGCTCCCAACTCCAAAGGTCACAAAATCGCCTCCATCGTGCCACACGGGTTTAATTCTCTCTCCATTCGATTCATGGCACTTCACACAAAATGTACGCTCATCGTGACATGTGTAGCAATTGCTTTCTCTCCCCTTTGCGTCAATTGAGTGAGTGAACCGATAATTGAGAGAATGCACTCGCTGAACAGTCAATTTTTTATGACTTGGTACTGGAGAAAGCTCAGGAGTAGATGGAACATAAATTTGGGTTGGACTTAGGTCTTTAGCAAGATTTGCCGCATCATGGCACTCCTGACACGACGCAGGCGTGTGACATGACTTGCAATCATTTTGTGCTCCTCCGACGTTGACAAAATTCTTGTGCTGTGTAATGAAATCTGCCGATTTATGAGAAACAGGAACGAGATTTGAAAGATCCTTATGACAGGTTTCACATCCACCTGGGGCAATTTTTAGCTGTGATGCATGAATCACGGTGTCACGAGGAGCGTTTCCCTGTAGCTGCCCATGACAGGTCGTGCAAAGCGACATGTTTGGAAATGCCTTTGCATCCTGATATGCGTAATCGAACTTGTTTAAATCCTGATGGCAGGTCTCACACTTCAGGTTGAGAGAGCTAAAATGTTCTTTGTGTGAAAAGTAAACCGGACTCGATGTTTGAGCAAGCTTGCGGTAAGTAGTAGTATCACTACTTGTATGACAGAAATCGCAGCTTGTCGTAGACTGATCATGGCAGGTAAAGCATGTCTGCATATCCGGAATAAGATAGTCGACTTCACTGGTGCTGGATGCGGCTTTGCCATGGCAGTCGGTGCATGAAGCTCCGACATCATTGATGTGTAGTTTGTGTGAAAACTTAATCAACGTGGAGTTCTTTACCCGTGGGGTATCCTTTATTGCAAACAAATTCGATATAGAAAAGAGAGCGACAATCCCAATTATTCCAAGAAAACCTAATTTCTTCATATCACTCTCCTTTCGAAAGCCAGTCCAGGTTTCTAAAGAAATAATAATTAACTCTCAAATAACCCCTCATGTCATTTAAATAAACTGGGTTCCTGAGGTATTGAGTTTGAACGTCAAATGACAACAAACTAAATGGCCTGTACGTCAATCCCAGGGTCCCACTGTAAACCGTTGTCCGATTCGATTGACTTTGAAGATACTTGTAATCACTAAAGGAGACTGCACCAATTAAAAACAGCTTTCGGTTGAATACGGGATATAAGATCTGTGCACTTACTCCATCAAGATTACCTGCAAAGCCGTCATTATGTGAATAAGTAATCGAGAAAAACTTGTATGTTCCACCAACAGAAATTTGTGTGGCATTGTCGCCCGTATAATAAATCTTTCCAAGAGAAGCAAAAAATGTAACATCGNTGGCAAAAAGGAAATTTAACCCGGCGTCGTACTCATCTGTTCCNCTATGGTCGAATACGGAAAAGATTGAATTAAAAGGGAGTCGCGGGTCACGATGGAAATATTCGATATTCAATGTCAGAGGACGCACTATGGAATACCTCAGAGACGCTTCCGTTCGATTGAACTTCGAAAAATTGAGGTCATAATCAACCCTCAGATATCCCGAAGCTTTTTCATTGTAATAAAAGATATCACCGGACACGAACTGATTTGCGACGGATGATGGATCTATCAAAACAGTCTTGACGTCTGACGGCGATCCAAGCGTATCTCTGCGCAACGCATAATAACTCTCAGGTTTAAAGCTCTTATTTACGTAGCTTCCCGTAAGTGATAACCCATCTATTGGCGAGTACGATGCCTGTGCTCCGAACAAGTTGTTGTTTTTTGCGTTAGAAATGATCTTCACAGACTCGTCATATGGCGGTAAAATGCCACCAAAAAGTATAACCTTAACTTTGTTGTCAATGAGTCTGGCGTCGGCACTTAAACCATCAACAGCTGAAACACCAACGCGTGAAAATACTGGCTGCCTTCCTAATTTCAAGGTGACCATATCGCCAAGATTTCTAATCTCGACGTACAAATTTGCGGCGCGCAGCCGCGGATCATTACTGAATCTTGTAAGAAAATCGTTCGTTGCAATCAGGTATGAGTGCAATTGGAGTCTGGAACTTCCAAAATTAAACTGCATTGCCTCATACCCCCGCAAGCTCATCTTACTAGAGTTCGTAGTGTCATACTGCTGGTATGAGTACAGCGTCGTAACAAGCCTACCGCTGAATAACTGCGCGCTCGCCTCACCCGAAAGGAAGAGAAGAAAAACCAACCACTGGATCTGTCTCACTGTTCACCTTCCTTCGTCACTGGAAACATTGAGTTATTATTTTGGCATCGGGTGTGCAATTTGTGCCCACATCTTATTGAAATCGAATCCTTTGAAAGTTGGGCTCTTTTTGTTGTGGCACTCCTCGCATTTCTTTTGTGCACTGCCATCCTTGACGGATAAAAGGATCAATCCATTCTCAGCCGCTTTTTTGGGATCTTTCATGACGCTCATGGTCTTGTAGTCGTTTCCTGCGCCATGGCAGGTTTCACATTGAACGCCATCCTCTTTGTTAAACTTTGGGCCAAGCAAGGATGCGGGGACATTGTATGCGGTGACGTGGCATTCGAGACATTCAGGAGCTTCAGATGGCTTCCCCTTCACGCCGTGAGCCTTTGCTACTTTTTCAGCTTCTGCGCTCAGGAGCACCTTATAAGCTTGAGAATGTTTGCTGGCTTGCCACTTCTGGAACTGTTCTCCCTGTTTAGCAGTTTTGTGACACATTGCGCAGACCTGAACACCTACATATTGGTGCTTTGTTTCTGCAGCATAAACCAATGTAGTCACGAGAAACAATGCCGCAATCATCTGAATTGTTGTTTTCATATTTTTACCTCCATTTTAGTTTTGATGCAGCAAACTCTTTAATGAGAGAATGGCTTTCGTGAAAGTCGAGTCGAAATCTCATTGTGTTAAATGTTCTTTATTAACCATTACTTCAAAACCACAGAATTAACTGTGCATTCATCGCAATATGTTCTTGTTGGACACTTTTCGAGCTGTTTAATGCCTATGAAATTCCCACACCCTTCGCAAATCCCAAACAATCCAGATTTAATCCTCTCCATTGCCAATTCTAACTCTTTCATTTCAGTTTCTTGCTTGATTGCCATTTCACAACGGAAGCCAGGTTCAATTTTACAACGAGGGTGCTCGGCATCACAGGTACTGCAAATGAACTCCTCGCCGCTGGCAATGCTCATGATTTCATCAGGCTCAAGGTACATTATACGCAAGAGGAATTGCATGCGCTTCTCTATTATCTTCTTAAAGTGTTTATTTAAATTTGTGTCAGTCACCGCTCTTTTCTTCGACATCGTCTTTCTTAACTTTACCGTTTCCATTTTCGACAACCATGTCTTCACCAGCTTCCTCACGCAGGTGACGCAATTCCAGAGGATGTTCCTTAAGCATCTCTTCTTCGCTTAACATGCCAGTGACGCAGGCAGGATTAAGCGGATAGACATCTGGATTAAAGATAACAAAATAAAAATGCCAAACAAGTATCGCCAGCGATGCTAAAACCGCTTCGTAGTAATGTACTAAAGTTGCAGCATCCAATCCAATTGGTCCGAAAATTCCCATAAAATAATTATTGAACCACAACATAAATCCAGTTAATCCCATTACGATTGTTCCCCAGATTAATGCAAGGTACTCGAATTTTTCTATGTAACTAAATCGACCAAACTGAGGTTTCTCCTTCGAAAATCCAAAATCATACTTAAACACATCAACTAGATCTCGCAAGTCCTGTATCCTCGGAATCATATCTTTAAAGAATTTTCTTCCTCGTTTTGTAAGGATAACATATAGAATGTGATAAATCGCATCTACAACAAGTACGATGGCTGCAACCCTGTGAATTATCCCACGGAGCTCGACAAAATTGTTTCCAAAAATATCCCTGATTGGTTTTACCCACCACGAGTCTGGAAATTTTAGCATAAATCCAGTTAACACAAGAGTAAGAAAGCTCAGCAATAAAAACAAATGCTGTAAGCGTTCATTAAGTGTCATCCTCAAATAAAGTTTATAATGTCTCGACCGATCCTCCTCCAATCCCCCATGATCACGCAGTTTTCTAATCAGTTTCTTTATAAAATCAAGAACATTGTGAAGACCCATTAACCCAATGGTCCCGATAATGAGCACTATGTATACTTGTGAGATCCAGAAAAGCAATGGTTCCTTCCTGGATTTGGGTAGCACGTGAACAGGACCTGTTACAAATCGCTTGTCTGCGCCCGGGTGACACTTTCCGCAGGTAGAAGCCAAATTTTTTGGATTGATTGGAGATGTTGGATCGGATGATGGCTTTATGTCGTGTGCTCCATGACAACTTGCACAGTTTGCAACGGTGGTCGATCCACCCTGCGTTGCCAGCCCATGATAGCTGTCTAGGTAACTGGCCACCGTGTGAGAGGGTAGGCTATACCTGCTTGTCAATTGCACAGACCCGTGGCACTGCGAACATGCTCTAGCTACATTTGCGTTGGATACAGTTGACTGAGGATTCCCTGGCGATAGTATTTGATGCATCCCATGGCAATCTGTACAAACAGGAGCATCTTTATTACCGGCAACAAGTCCCTTCCCATGAATTCCCTCCATGTATTTTTCATAGACATCCTCATGACAACCGGTTTGCCCGCATGTTTGGGGAATGTTGTTCCTGAAGACCTTTGAATGAGGGTCTCCAGCGGGCAGCATATCATGTGCACCATGACAGTCGCTACAGGTTGCTGCTTTCAAATTCCCGTTTGAAAGCGCAACAAGGTGAACGCTGCTCTTTATGCTCAGCAAGAAGGCAGCAGATACGCCTGTTAGGTTCAGCACATCTTTATTCTCGACATGACACTTTAAACATAAGTTTGGCTCATTGGCACGACTTGTTGGTGAGTTTGGATTTCTTATAGACTCAATTGAGTGCTCTTCGTGGCAATCCGTGCACACGGGTGCATACTTAATCCCTTGTGTGAGGGCTTTCCCATGTGAAGAGTTCAAATAGTGATGCTCAACGTCGCTATGACATTTTCCGCAAGTCCTGACAATGTTTGATCGGTTCACACTTGATTCAGGATCGCTTGCAGGCTTGATTGTATGACTACCGTGACAATCAACACACGCTGCGCCCTTACCATTCTTTTTGAGAAGATCTGCATGAATGCTATGAGAGTATTGCTCCACCAGAGAAGTAAGTTTTACTCCGCGGGCTGATTTCATCTCTTTGAAGATCTTTTGGTTCGTATGGCAGCTGAAACACGCATCTTTCGATATCAGCCGAATATCTGTGACAGTTTCGTGTCCCTTGTGACATGTTACACAGGTAAGGAGTCCACTCGCAAATGGTGCTTTATGGATTCCAGCTATCACCGCTACACTGTCAGGTTTATGGCAAGATGAACATATCCTGGTTTGATCAACGGGACGTAGACCTTTTACCACCTGAACTTCATGAGCTTTCAAATGACACGATTCACAAGTAACAGGAGTACCGGCAATTTTTGCATTGAAATGCCTGGACGTTACAAATCCCCTTTCAGCCTGGTGGCATTTCAAACAAAATTCAGGTGGTGTAAATTTTTGTGGCGAGGAGATATCGTGAGTCCCATGACAGCTCCAACAACTGACTTTTTCATGTGCATACTTAACATGTTGAACGTTAGTAACGCCAAATTCAACATTGTGGCAATCTCTGCAATTGACAGTCAGCCTGCCTGACCTGTGAGGAATTGAATCTGGATTAAAGCCCGCGTGGCAATCTACACAAGCTAATTCACCATGGACAGACGAATTGAAGACAACTGAATCAACATATAAGCTTACTAACTTTCCACTCTTCTTTGTAGTGAGAGTGCTATCGGAATGACACACAAGACAATCGCCATTTCCCTGTGAGAAGGCAACATATGAGGTTACGACAACAAACAGTATAATTTCACAGACCTGGACAAAGCTCTTCATTTTTTAGATGTAGAAGATGAGGTATTCTTTTCATTTATTACACTTTCACAAGATGGGCACAACCGCGCAGTGAGGTTCTTCATTAAAACATCGGATGGAATATCGTGCCTGCAAATCACACATTGTCCATACGTTCCTTTTTCAATTCTCCTTAAAGCAAAAGAAAGTTCATTCAAATCGGCGTCGTCAAACATACTGCACGCCTCCACTACTTTGGATTTTTCTTCTACTGTTGAGACATGATGGCGCTGGTACAAGATGTGTGACATCTTCTCAATTACCAGTTTCTCGAACAATGACAAATCTTCTGGTTTCATTTATACAGAGCTTCCTTCAATTTCCGTGCCACTTTAAGAAATACTACCTCTGTCCAAAATTCGAAATAAAAAGAAATTTATAATGACTCTCGAAAATGAACCGTGGTTATATTTCTCAAAGTATGTGTAATCTTTCCACAATTAACAAAAGACTGCTGCCGAGGTCAGATGTGGGAACCCCGGCAGCAGAAGGAGGAGGAAAGAGGAGACTCGTTAAATAAAAAAAGTTTGGGCCACCTGAGTTTGGCAGTGTCTTCCCCTGAGCGAGCTGTTATCTCATAAAAAGGCGGCCCAAAAAAGTTCCGAGGACTCACAGTTCCGAAGAAGCATCTGGCTCATCGTGAAATTCCTTCAGCGGTTTCGTCTTCAACGGAAGTGATTTCTCTAATCAAACTGTTCAAATGCGACAGCTTCATAGGGGCTTCGGAGTATATGTAGAAATTTTCTTTCATAGATGTGCTCATATCACCACAACACTGAAGGAGAAAAAGAACTTTGCGCGCGTATCCATCTCTAATCACCCATTCGTAAGAATCTCCAGGAAGCCGCGTCGTGGCTACTATTAGCAAAGAAACAGATCTCGGCGTTGAGGGATTCCACTCAATGACATTGTAACCCTCACGCTTCAGAAACTTCATCAAAAGGTCGAACATAGCCCTTTCATCGGAAACCAAACCGATATCTTTTGAAGGTTCCTTGCTGTTCATCAAAGTTCATATCTATCAACCCCCGTGCCACGAAGTAATCCAGACAATCTCCAATAAAAAACCGCCTGGATTCGCACCTATTGAAATTAGAACAAGCTTAAATCAAGTCACGGTCCCATTGTTAGAGACATTTTTCCCTGTAAGTGAGTGAAATTTTTCCTCAAATATTGACGAAATGAATGCATATCGAGATAGAGGTCGATTACAGATATCTCCATTGAATATTGTCTCTCTATTTGCAAATTTGTACGTATAAAACGTCATGCTTAGCAGTCTCAGGTCAAAAGTTGCAGTTGGATTTACTGTACTGGTATCCATTAACATAGTTGTCAGCATCTGGTCGATTTACAATTTTAATGAGCTGGCAAATGCAATTGCCACTATGATAAAGCAAAACTATCAAAACATCACAGCTGCACAATACATGGTTGTAGCTCTTGAGAGAGAAAATAGCGCACAGCTTGTAATGCTGAATGGTGATGTCGAAGGGGGATTGGCACAGTTTAATGAAAATCACGCCAACTTCCTAAACTGGTTTTCACAGGCATCTGCTTCTGCAGTACCTGATGGCGGTGATCAGGTCTTATCTAAGATTCAATCTATGTACAAGAGATACACCGCTGCAACAGATTCTCTTGTTATGATCATCAGACGCTATGGCCTTATGAATGGCCAGAATTATCACTACATGAAAATCTTGCCATTGTTCACACAACTCAAAGAGTCATGTTTTCAACTCCTGGATATGAACCACAATGCAATGATTGAAACTGACACCAAGGCACACAACATAGCAAACCAAGCAACAGTGGCTGTCATTGGCGCGTCACTAATTGCTATTATCCTTAGCATTGTTGCCTCCTGGCAATTCTCCCAGTACATAATTGAACCAGCTGAAAAGCTCACTGAAACTGTGCGCAAAATTGGAAGAGGAATCCTGGACGCACGAGCAGACGAAAGTACCAACGATGAAATAGGCGAATTGAGTCGAGAGTTTAACAAAATGACCGCTCGCCTTCGTAAATACGATGAGCTTAACGTCGAAAAACTTGTTTCTGAAAAGAAGAAGTCCGAAGCAATTGTAGCCACCATATCTGATCCCATAATTGTGACGGACTCTCAGGGAAAGATCGTCTTGCTTAACGAACTGGCTGAGCTCCTTTTCAACGTTACAGAAGAAGAGGCTATGGAAAGGATGTTCAGCGATGTTGTAAATAATGAACAGCTAACACGGTATGTCCAGCAGTGCCTGAATGGGGAACTCGCTCCTAACATTCCCCCATATTTTGAGATGAAATTTCAAAACGAAATTCGTTACTTCAGAATAAAAATTAATCATGCCACTGACAAATCAGGTAAAATTACAGGGTGCGTGCTCATCTTGCAGGACGTTACACAGTTTAAAGAGCTCGACCGCATGAAATCCGAATTCATGGCTCGAGTCTCGCACGAGTTTCGGACACCTTTAACGTCAATCAATATGACAATCGACATATTAAAAGATGAACATGTAGGTAAAGTGAACGACCACCAGAGAGAGCTCCTCGTAGCTGCAAAACAGGATGCTGAAAGANTAACCAAGCTGGTTCGCGACCTTCTCGAACTATCCAGACTNCAATCAGGTCGGATAAAGCTCAAAGAAGATGTAATTACCGCTAGCTATCTCATTGACTTTTCAATTCAGCCGGTTTTACTGCAGTTTCATGACAAGAATGTAAATCTGACAAGAAGCGTTGATCCAGATATNCCACCTTTCAAAGGTGACCTGCAACAGTTATCATGGGTCATTTCAAACCTTGTTACAAATGCCCTCAGGTTTACCAACCCAGAAGGATCTGTCAATATCACAGCTTCATTTGACGGGAAAAATTTAATCATATCTGTCCGCGACACAGGAACAGGAATCGATCAAAAGGAACTCGAAAAAATTTTCGACAAGTTCGTCCAATTGGAAGATAGCGGGAGTCCGACTCCTGGATCTGTTGGACTTGGACTTTCCATCGCAAAAGAAATTGTTGAACTTTATGGAGGACGAATATGGGCAGAGAGTCAGGTTGGGGTAGGCAGCACATTTACATTTACAATTCCCATAAACGAGAGGATCGTAACAGATAATATAGAAGCAATATGAGCCTGAAAGTTTTGTTGGTTGATGATGAACAAAATATACTGAGGACAATGACAATTTGCCTTCAGTCAATTGGTCTTGAAGTAAATCCCATCCCCAATCCATCCGACGCGCTGGAACTCGCAACCAGAGAGCATTTCGACATAGCATTTCTTGATTTAAAAATGAGACCCCTGGACGGTATTCAACTAATGACCGAACTCAAGAAAATAAACCCTGAAATTCTGGTCGTCATTGTGACAGCCCACGGCTCTATTGACACTGCCGTCGAGGCTATCAAAAAGGGTGCTTATGACTATCTGCAGAAACCATTTGACTTTCAGGAGCTTCAACATTTTACCGAAAAGGTGGTTGAATATTACAACCTTCAAAGAGAAGTCAAAGACTTGCAAAAACGCCTGCAGGAGTACCAAACACCAGGAGAGATCGTTACGAAAAATCCACAAATGCTTCAACTCCTGAACTTATCGAGGGAGATAGCCGATACAACGATTAGCGTTTTACTTCAGGGTGAAAGTGGTACCGGGAAAGAACTGTTTGCAAAGTTCATTCATGAATCCAGTTCCCGTAAAGACAAGCCATTCGTTGCAGTAAACTGCGCAGCTCTTTCGGAAAACCTCCTTGAAAGTGAACTCTTTGGACATGTGAGAGGCGCTTTTACAGGGGCAGTTAAAGACAGAGAAGGGAGATTTGAACTTGCAAATGGTGGCACAATCTTCCTGGATGAAATAACGGAGATTCCAAATACAACTCAAGCTAAACTACTTAGATTCCTTCAGAGCAGAGAATTTGAGCGTGTAGGTGACTCACAAACAAGAAAAGTCGATGTTAGATTTATCTCTGCTACGAACCGAGACTTAAACGAAGCACTTGCATCAGGAAAACTTCGACAAGATTTGTATTACCGCGTCAATGGTGTTACTATCAAGCTTCCTCCTCTTCGGGATCGACCTGACGATATTCCTATTTTAATAAAGCACTTCCTGAGGAAATTTTCACAAGGCAATGAGCCGGAGATCTCTACCGAAGCATTTAAGCTTTTGATAAATTATCAGTGGCCTGGAAATGTCAGGCAGTTAGAAAATGTTATGGAACGGGCGGTTCTACTTGCACACGGTAAGCGTATTGAGCCATACCATCTTCCTGACGAGATTCAAAATATGAATGTTATGACAAAACGACTCCTGTCACTGGAAGAATTGGAGAAGGAACACATAATCCGAGTCCTCAAAGAGACTTCAACCGCCGAGGAGGCCGCAACTGTTCTCGGCATCGACCCTGCAACACTTTGGCGCAAGAAAAAGAAGTACGGAATCAGCTGACTCTCCTGCAGCATTTGCTTTCCAATCTTCTTGAATTTAAGCTCCTTGAAATTTATTTTAATCGAGTTCCACAATCTTATGAAGGGATCCATATATGTATGATTTTGCAGGAAAGTCAATTGTCGTAACCGGGGCATCGAGCGGAATAGGGAGAGCAACTGCAAAGGCATTTAGTGAACACGGCGGAAGTGTTATAGCATTTGCGAGAAACAAGGAACGTCTCGACTCACTTTACGAAGAGTGCAAACAAAACCAGGGTGAAATACATCCTGTTAGAGGAGACGTGACTAAAGAAATGGACAGGCAAAAATGCATTGACTATGCTCTGGATAAGCTTGGTCGTATCGATGTGCTGGTCAATGCCGCAGGAATCATTGCAAGCGGGACAATCGAAAACACAACAGAAGCACAATGGGATGAGATGTTCGACATAAACCTCCGATCGGTCTTCAGGATGATGCAGCTGGCTATTCCGCATTTAATTCTGACAAAGGGGAATATCGTAAACGTATCCAGCGTAACAGGTATAAGAGCATTCCCAAATGTCCTTGCTTATTCTGTAAGCAAGGCAGGAGTTGACCAACTTACCCACTGTGCTGCCCTGGAAATGGCTCCAAAGGGAGTAAGAATAAACGCTGTAAATCCAGGTGTCGTGGTTACTGAACTCCACAGAAATAGCGGTATGACTGAAGAACAGTACCAGGCCTTCCTCGAGCACTCAAAGACAACTCACCCGCTTGGAAGAACAGGAACACCTGAGGAAGTAGCTGATCTAATTCTCTTTCTTTCCTCATCGAGAGCAAATTGGATTACAGGCGTTAGCTACAGCATTGATGGGGGAAGAGCCCAAACCTGCTTGAGATAAGTGCTAACGAATTGACCGTCTGAAAGTGTACGCGCTCAAACTCAAACTCACAGCTCCCATTGCCAGAAGTGCAATTGCCTGCGGGTAAAGTTCCTTGAAACCATCACCCTTTAGAAACAATCCTCGAACAATTTCCAGAAAATATCTTACTGGAATAAAATAAGTGACGTATTGGATAATCACTGGCATATTTGCAATTGGGAAGATAAACCCGGACAGGACGATGAAAGGCATCATTATAAAGAACTGGGCAGTCATACTAGCCTGTTGCTGAGTTTTTGATATAGAAGAAACAAATAACCCCAATCCGAGCATTACAAGTACAAATAAAAAACTAAATGTTAGTAAGGTAAAGACATTACCGCGCATTGGAACATGAAATACAAAAAAGCTTACAAGCAAAACCAGAAATACTTCTGCAAATCCAATTAACGCAAACGGGACCATCTTACCAATGATAAATTCAAAATCACTCATAGGTGTCACAACAATTTGTTCTATTGTCCCTATTTCTTTTTCTTTTACAATCGCCATTGATGTTAGAATTAATGTTATTACCATCAGCACCATTACGAGCACAGCTGGTACCATAAAATAAGCACTTTTGAGCTCGGGATTGTACCAGACACGCGACTGAGCAGTCACAATCGGAAGTTGTTTTGCATTCTCTATGATATTGTACTTTTCTGCTCGCTTAACGATTAACCCCCTTGCATAGTTCAAGGCTATAATGCTGGCATAGTTCAAACCTATACCTCCAGTGTTTGAATCCGAACCGTCAGCTATTACCGCCAATTGTGGTCTTCTGCCTGCCAGAATATCGCATCCAAAATTCTTTGGAATAATTAGTGCCACCCCAGCATCACCTCTTTCGAAGTAATCATCGATATCTTTCATTTGGTTAGTATAACCCGAAAGAGTAAAGTATCCGGAACTTGTGTACCGTTCGACCAGCTTACGGCTTTCAACGCTGTTATCCATATCGCAAATCACTAAAGGAACATTTTTCACATCAACTGTTGCTGCATATCCCAGCAAGATCAGCTGCAAAACTGGGCCAACAATTGTGATCCCGAGCATCCTTTTGTCCCGTTTCAATTGCAAAAATTCCTTTCGCACCATGTGCAAAATCCTCTTCATTTCAAAATCCTCTCTTGTTTAGTCGCCATGATGAAAGAAGAGGAAAAGTGACTGCAAATATCATCAACGGCCAAATTTGATTTGAAATTGATGGCAACGTTGCTCCTTTCAGGATTATTGCCCGCAGTGCTGCGAGAAAATATCGTGCAGGCACAAGATATGTTATGAATTGAAGAACTTCAGGCATACTCCGAATTGGAAAGACGAAACCTGATAAAATAAACGTTGGAAGGAGCGTGATAAGACTTGAAATGAGATATGCCATTTGTTGCGATGTGGTAAAAGTTGAAATAAAGACTCCAAGGCTTAACGCGCCAACCAAGAAAATCACGATTGTTAAGCTCAAAAGTACAACACTCCCCTTCACAACAATATCAAACAGCACAAAGCTTGTCGAAAGGACGAGGATTACTGCAACATCAGCTAGCAGAAAATATAGGAGCGTCTTGCCTAAAATGATTTCGTAAGATTTGATCGGGGCCATCAGTATATGCTCTAACGTTCCGCGCTCCTTTTCCTTAACCACCGAGACAGACGTAGAGACTACCGACAAAACTGTGAGAATAAAGCCAATTAAGCCGGGAACCAGAAATTTCGCACTGCTTAATTCAGGATTGTAATAGACCCTCGGCCTGTAATCCAGTGAGCCAGACGAGACTGAGATGCCTTTTTTGGCAAAATATTTTGTCAGTATTTTCGATGAGTAATTTTGAACGATACTTTCAACATATCCAAGCACAAGCGTTGCAGTGTTTGAATTGGTTCCGTCAAGAATAAATTGTACATCCACGCTCTTTCCAGAAGTAATTGACTCCGCAAAATTGGCAGGTACAACGATTCCCATTGTAATATCGCCACTCCGCAACATCTCATCTAAATCGTTTTCCTTTTGAAGGTTGCCGACGTATTGAAAGTATTCAGTTGATGAGAACTCCTTGATGAATTTNCGGCTTTCTTCAGTACCAGATTCGTCGACTACTGCAAACCTAACATGCTTCACGTCAAAGTTCAGCGCGTATCCATACAATAACAGCATGATAGTTGGAATGAAAATTATTACTGAGAGGGTGCGCCTGTCTCTCTTAAGTTGCCTGTACTCCTTCACATAGATGGTAAATATGTTCTCAAGAGAAGCGCGTAATTTTAATAAAAACATCTTCTAAAGTTGGATTTGTTTTTTGAATTAAGAATTCTCCATGACATTCTCTTATTAGGAGTTTGCGTAACCTATCCTCCGAATCATCTGTGATCCCATAGATATGTAATTTATCACCAAGTATTGTTGCCTCTGAAATCCATTCCTCCCCCTCCAACATGGAGAGTATCTTTTCTGGGGATTTGCAGCTAACCTCAAAAAGAGGAAGATTCGAATAACGTGTCCTAATTTCAATTGGTGATCCCTGAACGACAATCCTCCCATTATGCATCATAATTACACTTTCGCAAAATTCCGCTTCGTCAAGATAATGAGTTGTCACTATAATAGTAGAACCTTCCTTCGATAAATCGGTAATCAGCTGCCAGAATTTTGTCCGCAAAATTGGATCGACTCCGCTTGTTGGTTCATCCAGAAAAACAATCTTTGGCCTGTGGATCACAGCACAGCCAAGTGCAAGACGCTGCCGCCACCCCAGCGGCAGGTCCCTCGTGAGAAGGGATTCCTTTCCGTGTAAGTCGGCAACATCAATCACCCACNTATATCGATTTTTAAACTCCTCGCCAGAAAGGTTGTATATGCCTCCATAGAACTCAATATTTTCCTTTACTGTTAGGTCGCCATAAAGCGAAAATTTTTGAGACATATAGCCAATTTGTTGCCGAACTGCTGAAGGGTTGGTGCCGACATCGCTGCCAGCAACTCTCACCGATCCTGTGGTTGGCTTGATAAGTCCGCACATCATCTTGATAGTTGTCGACTTACCAGCTCCGTTTGCTCCTACAAATCCAACCACGCTTCCCTCTTCTATGGAAAAGGAAATTTTATCGACAGCAGTAAAATTTCCAAATTTCTTTGTCAGGTCAACTGCCTCAATTATCAGTTTACGGCTCACAGACTTCCGACCGCCCTTTGCATATTGACACGAGCAATCTCGAGATCTGTCAGGGCTTGCNCGTAATTTAACTTCGCCTGCAGCAGCGTAAGCTCAGCATCCTTCAAGTCGGTGTTTGTAGCTAATCCAACTTTGAATTTCTGGTCGGTCACCCGATAACTTTCTTCCGCGTCCTTCATAGCCATTTTGACAACTGCAATCTTGTCCTTTGCCTGTTTGAAATTCAAAAAGCTTTGTGTAACATCTAAATAGATGCCGTCTGCAAGCTGTTTTTCCCCAAGCCGAGCNTGTTCCATCTGAACCCGAGCTTGCTCAACAGATGCCGCAGTTTTTCCCCAATTCCATATGTTGAAGCTCAANGCAAGACTTACATCCCAGGTATTTTTAAATTCATCTACTGCCGGGAGTATACGATTGTTGGGACGTGAATAGTAATAGTTTCCCACAAGGGCTAATTGAGGGAGAAATGCACCCCAGGCCGACTTCACCGCTGCACCTGCTGCCTCAACGCGCAATTTCATCGATTCCATATCAGGTCTATTACTCAAAGCTGTTTCAATTAATTTGTTGAGATCAGGCAAAGATGTGTCGCTTACCTGAGGAACTGAGGTGATCTGATATTCTCGATCGAGTGGAACTCCAATAACATTGTTGAGAGCCACNGCTGCTAAACGCACATTGTTCTCTGCATCCATTAGCATGAGTTCACTATTCGACACCTGAACCTTCGCACTTAAAAGATCGCTTTGCGTAAGCATCCCCTGGTCGTAAAGATCCTGTGCCTGCTTAAAGTGCAGTTTTACTCTATCAAGGTTCTCCTTCATAAAATTNCGTGCTTGAATCGCNCGGTACAGATTCCAGTATGAAGTAGCTATTTGTAGCTTTAGTGACGATCTCGACGATCGGACGTCAAACGCCACAGCATCCGCATTTTTTTGGGCAGCCTCTACTGCATTTGAAAGTTGAAATCCNGTAAAAATTGGCTGCTGAACAGTTAACTGGAAATTATAGTTGTTATAAATATTAGGGGAGATTACAAAGGAGTTAGGTATACCAGGAATGCTAATTGGCAGCGACACGGCAAATGGAGGTACAGTAGATAAACGGGTATACCTTCCAGAGAAGTTCAAGCTTGGAAACCTGTTAGAANTCACCTCATGATATTTTTCCTCGGCAGCTGTCACATTTAATTCCGACGATCGCAATGTCTTGGAATTCTCTACTCCAATTTGAATCGCCTGTTCCAGTGTCAAAGGTGANTGAGCACTTGCATTTATTATAGTTCCAATTAGTGACAGAAAGATAATTAAATTACGCATCTTATGCTCCTTTACTTTGATTTTTAATCAATTCTGTAAAAACGTTTTCTAAAGTTGGACGAACCCTTTCAATAATCACATCGCNGTCGACCTCATCTCGCAACTTTCGTAGAATGTCTTCTGCATTTTGGTCGGAAGGCAAAGACAGCGAGATCCTGTCGCCCATAACCATTACTTCAATGTCCGAATTGCTACTTCTAAAATACTCATATACNGATTTCAACCGCTGAGATCGTACTTCAAAAGTCTGATCCTTCGTTTCTCTCCTCAAATTTTCAACTGAATCATATTTAAGGAGTTCCCCGCCGCTAAAGAGTCCTACTTTCGAACAATGCTCAGCCTCGAGCATGTAAGGCGTCGCTATAACAATTGTCATAGAAGACTTCAAGAACGATGACATCATTATCCACAGCTCACGCCTTGAGACCGGATCTACTCCTGTAGTTGGCTCATCGAGTATCAAAAGACTGGGTTGGTGTATAATCGCACAACAAATACCAAGCTTTTGTCGCATTCCCCCGGAAAGTTGGTCAGCTAATCTGTCCTTGAAAGGCGTTAGCTGCGCAAATTCCAGAAGTTCCTCGCCCTTTTTCCTCCATTGGGGTACTTTATGTATCTTTGCAAAAAATTCGATGTTTTCCCAAACTGACAGATCCCCGTATACCAGGTTCGTCTGTGAAAGATAACCTATTCTCTTCTTGAGTTCTTCACGGTTATCCTCGAAACTCCTGCCATCAATTTCAATCGAGCCAATGTCAGGCTCAAGTGCCCCAGCAATCATCTTTAAAAAAGTAGTTTTGCCTGCACCATCTGGCCCAATGATTCCAGTCAATTCCCCATCGTTAATCTCGAGAGATACATTGTTCACAGCTACGACTTGACNAAATCGCTTTGTCAGATTCGACACTACAATCATTTTGAGTATATCAACGCCTCAGCAGGGAGACCTGCCTTTAAATAGTTCGATGAATTTTCTATTTCGANGCGCACACCGAAGACGAGCTTCACCCTGTCCTCTTTTGTCTGCACATTCTTCGGGGTGAACTCAGCCGTTTGAGAAATGTATGTCACTCTTCCCGGGAAAGTACGTTGGGGCATTCCGTCAAGAACAACATCAGCCCGATCTCCCAGCCGTATTCTTGCCAGTTCGACTTCAGTTACATAAACCGTCATCTTCATTGTCCTCAAGTCAGAGACAGTNTAAATTGGAGTTCCAACTCCAGCGAAGTCGCCTGGCTCAAGCAATTTTTCAGTCACATTCCCATCTATTGGCGAAACTATATAAGAATTATCCAAATTGATCTTTGCAATTTTTAGAGCTGCTTCCGCTTGCTGAACACGTGCATTGGCCTCCTTTATTTCTTCTGGACGGGAAATTTTCTCTATCTTCCTCAACGTTTCCTCGGCAGACTTGAGTTGAGCCGAAGCAATGTCATACCTGGCCTTTGCATCGTCGTACTGAGAGCGCGATGCGCTTTTTTGATTGTACAGTTCCTGTAAACGCTTGTANTTCTTTTCAGCAAGATTAAAACTAGCCGATGCCTGCTTAACGGCTTCCTCCGCAACTCTTATATCTTCAGAACGAGCGCCCGNTACCGCCAGTTTATATTGCTGCCTGGCTATGTCCAGGAGGGCTTCTGCCTGATTTACTTGCTCAATAAGGAGGGAGTGGTCAATTTCAGCAAGGGTGTCTCCCTTTTTAACTAACGATCCCTCCTCATAATTCATTTTGAGGATTTTGCCGGGTACCTGCGCAGCAAGAACGACATCTGTAGCCTCGATGGTGCCACTTGCTGAAATGGAGCCTGACACCCCATGTTTGCTACAGCCAATAAATATTGCCGATGATATCAATGCTGCAACCAGAATTCTCTTCATGCTATCTCCTTCTTGCTTTTTCTGTAAGAATACCCTCAGTGAATATCCTAAAAACCTGTTTTGGCACTTCCGATTCAGTCAAAGAATGTTTCGAAAGAAAATCGACTTTCATCAGTTCACGTACAACTCCAATATATGCTGTAGTAAATACAACAGGATCAATATCCTTCCTGATCCATCCCTTCTTTTGACCATCGATAAACATATTTTGCCATGCATGGGCAACCTTACTTTGAAGAATCCCCTCAATTTCCTTGAACAGCGCCGGNGCGTTCGTTCTCACTTCCATTAAAATCTTTTGCCACTGCTCGTTGAATTGGGTACCAACGATTTCCGAAATCATCTGTATCTTATCAACGGCAAATCCCCTGGCGTCTTGAATTCCCCTGAAGGTTTCAAGAAGAGAATTTACTTTCCCAACAACAATCTCCCGAAGTATATCATCCTTGCTATTGAAAAACCTGTAGATGGTCTTCTTACTAATCCCCAACTCAGAAGCAATTTCCTGAACAGTAACCCTCTTATAGCCAAAACTTGCAAACTTCCTGCAAGACGCATCGAGAATTGCCTGGCGCAAATCTTCTTTTTTCACCATGGAAACCAATTTAGTATATTTAGTTTCCTTTGTCAAGACGTTTTCGAACGTGTTAATTGGTAGAAGAACTTCCACCAATGAGCTGCAAGAAACTTTTTAGAACAATTTCTATGTCTAGAGCCAATGACTGATTCTTGGCATAATAAATGTAGAGTTTTTCGACCTCTTCGTGAGAAAGATCGTGACCTCGATTTAACTGAACAACACCAGTTAAACCGAATTTTCCAAACAAATTGCTATCACCTATTGGATAATATTCGGACCTCCCAACAACTGACCATTCACCTCGAAATACAAGTGGAAGTTTAGCATAAATCCGATGCAAACGAGAACTATTCTCAGCAAACACCGCTGGCAGGAGTAAAATCAATCCACAGGAAGCAAACAAAATGTCAAACAACCGCTTTGAAATTTTATTAATTGAATTATTGAGTTTGTATTCTATGTTGACAAAGGGAATTTCACTCAACCCATCCACTTGAGTTTTCCCTATTATAACATCTAATGTGTCTGGAACTAGTTTAAAATTGACAGATGAATTGTGTGCACGCCCAACAGCCTGTAAGATCTGCGAATAAGAAATCCTCGACGATGCAAATATCACATCTTCTACCCGCCAATCGTCAATTATTGCTGCAAGATCATTCAAACTCCCCAGTACTCTAATCCCCAGAATCTGATCTAAATCACGCCGGTCTTCACTCACAACCCCAATAATTTCGTAACCCATGCTAAATTTGCCCCGGATTTTCCTGATAAGGTCTGTTGCCCGTTCGTCAGATCCTACAATAACCGTGCGCCTTCCAAAAGCAGGGTGCTTTATAGCACGTAGAGAGGACATTGTTTGATAGAGCAATCGCCATCCCGGGATAGCAATGAACATAATTAGACTCGCCGCAAGAATAATAAACCGAGAAAAAGCAAATTGCTTAAAAAAATAAGTAAACGATGAGAGAATGAGGAAAGTTAAAAATGTCGCAAGCCCTGAATATCTCAACGAGAACCTGTTTTGCCTATATATTCCAAAGAAATTTCCAAGTAAGAGCAATACAAAGCCTGGCAATATATAAAAATATGGCACTGCGTAATGAGGAATTGCAAATATTTTCCTGGTCCTCAAGTACTCACCAATGATAATCGATACCACGCTTATCGAAAAATCGACAATTAGTGGAACAGCTTTAACGAGCAGCTCCACTAAAGTTTTCATTAGTTTTGCCCACAGTATAGCAGCTTTGAGCAAAGCCGACAAGAATGACCGTCTTCCATACCTCTTGTCAACAAATATTCTCATTGCACGATAAAATTCAAGAGTGTGATTAATTCGTCCCCTCCGAGTGCTCTGTCCTTTGAAATGGATAATACTTGTCGAAGGATTGTAATAAACACGATAACCAGCCTCTTTTATCTTATAGCACAAATCAAGGTCTTCTCCGTACATAAAATAATCTTCGTCAAACCCTCCAACTTCCTGAAATACCTTACGCGGAATNAACATAAAGCTCCCGCTAATCGCATCCACCTCATGGACAGTCCCTTCATCCAGATATGTCAGGTTGTAGCGCCCAAAAATTTTGCTCCCAGGAAAAATAGAGCTAAGACCCGATATCTTTGTGAAGGCAACCCATGGAGTTGGGAAACTTCTGCGACATGCTTTTTGTAGTGTGCCATCGGCATTTAATATCTTGCAACCCGCCGCACCTGCATCCGGGTACGCCTTCATAAAGGTTAACATTTCTCTAACTGTATTTTCTTCTACCACAGCATCGGGGTTTATCAGCAGTATATACTCGCCATGTGCAATACGAGCAGCCTGGTTGTTTGCCTTTCCAAAGCCAAGGTTAAAGTTATTCTCAATAACTATTAAATCCGGATAATTCTTCTTGAGATATGGAACCGTGTCATCTTCAGAGGCATTGTCAACTACAATGATTTCGGAATCTATTCCCTTCAAAGCTAGCTTCAGCGATTTCAATAAATTAGCGAGGAACTCCCTGACGTTATAACTTACCACTATGACTGAAACCTGCATTCGAAATTCTCAGCGCAATTTAAAAAATCTAAAAATTCTGCCCACTCCAAGAATAAGCACAATTTTCACACCTTCGAACACAATTCTCTTGGACATCTTGCTTACTCCAACCCTTCTCTCGGTAAATACAATTGGCACTTCCCTAATCTTAAATCCTCTTCGAAACGCCCGCACATTCATCTCAACTTGAAACGCATAACCATTTGAGCGCACTGAATCGAGATTTATCCCCCTCAAGGCTTCAATTTTAAACGCTTTGAATCCGCTCGTCATATCACAGACAGGAACACCTGTCACGTATCTGGCGAACAAGTTGCCAGCATAACTCAGCAAGAGTCTCCTCATAGGCCAGTTTAACACTGACACGCCAAACGCATATCTTGATCCAACTACGACATCCGCATCGTTGAGGGCTCGATGAAACTTAATAATATCTTTTGGATCGTGAGAGAAATCAGCATCCATTTCAACAACGCAATCGTACCCATGCTCAATTGCATACTTAAATCCCATGACATATGCCGTCCCCAGTCCATTTTTCTTTGCACGACGGATTAGATGAACGCGCGGTTCAAGCCTTGACAAATCCTCGACTATATTTGCTGTGCCGTCCGGAGAGTTATCATCGACTATAAGAACATCAATTTGTGGAGATACCTCCAGCGCCACTTTTACGATTGCCTCTATATTTCCCGCTTCGTTATAGGTTGGAATGATGACTAATGTTCGCATTTGAATTTCCTTTGATTCAATTATTCAAGTTGTCCTGACATTAAAATGTCCCCCAGCCCTTAAAATGAACCAACCTCATCCGTGCAACGCGCGTCTTCAAGTGTGTCCCTTTCCCATCAATATATGTGACAGGGTGTTTAATATAATCTTAAAATCCAATCGAAGTGACATGTTCTCTATGTAAAACAGGTCATACTGCAGTTTAATTTTTACATCTTCAATATTTTCATCATACTTATGCTTCACTTGTGCCCAGCCTGTGATCCCCGGCTTTACCTTTAACCTNCTTCTATAAAGAGGAATTTGCTCAGATAGCTGGTTAACAAAAAATGGTCTTTCTGGACGAGGTCCCACGAGGCTCATATCCCCCTTAAGTACATTTAAAAATTGTGGAATTTCATCAATGTGAAGCTTTCTAATAATTCGCCCAACCCGTGTAACCCGCGGGTCGTTCCTGTCTGCCCAGGTTGGACCGGTAAATTGCTCAGCATTCTCATACATCGATCTGAATTTGTAAAGAGTAAATGGCTTACCATCTTTACCAAGCCTTTCCTGTTTGTAAATTATAGGTCCCTTTGACTCAACCTTGACAGCAAGGGCAGTCAAAAGCCAGAATGGGAGACCAACCAGGATCACAATTAACGACGAAAGGAAATCAAGTGTACGTTTCGTAGCCTCCTCCCACGGCTGCATCAGTTGAGGCATGACCTCGATGAGTGGGAAACCATAAACTTGACTCACCCTGGCCTGCCCAGAAATTGCATCATGCAGGTCGGGCACCATCTTGACACCAACGCTTGTCCCATTTATCTGGCTTAGCACGTTCAACAGCGATTCGCGTTCACCCTCTTCAAGAGCTACGATTATTTCTGCAGCACCAGTTAATTTTACAGCATTGTCAAGTTGATTGATTGTCCCCATAAAAGGNCCTGGAAGCTGATCGGGTCTGGTTGAAGAAGTTCCAATAAATCCCACAGGCCTGTATCCAAGAGCCTTATATTTCAAAATCATATTATGCACTTCTATTGCACGTCTACCTGTACCCACTATTAGAGTGTCATGCAAACCAAACCCCTTGATTAGCAAGTTCCGCTGAACCGTTCGAAGTACGATGCGAGCTCCCCCAACCAAAATTACAACCAGAGACCAGTATATTAAGATTAATGCCCTGATATGAGGAGCGTGACCGCTCGTTGCCTCATCAAAAAAAATAGCGAAGAAGATGACCACCACTCCAGCAGCAGATGCTTTGGATATACTCACAAATTCATCGAACCTCGAATGTAAATGCGAGTACCTGTATAATCCCCAGAACCAAAACAGCAGTATAAAGAACAAAGAGAGTGAGATAGTTGGCCCCCAGAAATCAGGAATAGTTACAATTCGAAATAATCCACTCCGAACACGAATATAGTAGTAAAGTGTATTTGCTAAAGAAATCGAGACGAAATCTATAAAAAGGAGGAGGAAAGGCTCACCCTGCCTCCCAATCAATCTCTTCGTACTTCCCACTTTGTTTCCTGAGTTTTTAAGACCTTTTTGAAAAAACCTATAAGTAAAGCAAGGTTTACAGACACAAAATACCCAATTTGAGCAAAAATTGGTATATCTTTGTTAATTAACAACCCTCCCGCCCCAATTAAACCAATGACGTAAAAAGCTATCTGCCCAATCATTACATAACGCCAGAAATCTGAACCAGAGTAAAGGAGAACAACGTTGAGAACGAAAATCAGGATCAAGAGATGCGGAGTAAACCATCTCAGTATCTTGTGAGACCATACTCCGTAGGAAACAAAGCCACGCCGCGGGTTGAGAAGACTCTTTATAAGTCTTAACGCATTAAAGTCCTGTGCACCGATTCGTTCTTTCCTTGAAAACTCACTTCGAAAGTCACCTCCCTCTTCAAAAGCCAGTGCCCCTGGTTCGTAAACAAATTTATAACCTTGCTCGATCACTCTCATAGGTAATATAAAGTCGTCAGCAATGGGAAGATTCGTTTCAAATGGAACAAAACATTCTTTTCTAATTGCATATATTCCCCCATTTGCACCAATTGTAGCTCCATGGGCACCTTCCAATTCTTTGAGTTTACTTTCGAACATCCAATACAATGGCTCCAGTTTCTGTTTGCCGGACATCAACAGTAACCTACCACAAACTCCACCTACTTTCGTGTCCATAAAATGCTGACATAAGTTCAAAACTGCATCCCTGTCGAAAATCGTATTTGCATCGGTAAATATCAGGATCTCACCAGCAGCGTAATCTACCAAATCGTTCAATACAGCCACTTTTCCACGATTCTCTGGATACTCGAATAGCCGAACTTGCTCTGATCGCCTTGCCCTTATCAGCTCTGCGGTGCGATCTTTAGCTCCATCAACGCCTATGAGAAACTCTATTTTTTCGTCTGGGTAATTTAAATCTTTGAAGTTTGAAAGCTTTGCCTCTATCCGTGCCTCTTCATTGTAGGCAGAAATAATAACGGATACTTTAGGAAAATCACGATCCTGCAGCTTTTGTTCTGGTAATTTTTCCTTGCGAGTTATTACCAAAAGTGAAAAGGGATATATTAAGTACGTGTGGATTAATAGAGCCACTAATATCCAGAAGCATAACTGCAAGATAAACATCATTTCCCTACGGTCAAATTCCTATACAAGTCATAAAATTGTTGACCCACTCCTTCCCACGAATATTTGTCTTCTATCAGGCGTTGAGCTTCCAGACCAATTTCGACACATTTTTCAGGAGAGTCCAAAAGCCGAACAATTGCCGAAGCTATATCTGCAGGGTCGTCACAAAGTATTGCGTGCTTTCCATTTATTAGATCAATTCCCTCTGCCCCTAAGTGTGTCGAGACAACAGCAAATCCCAGCGCCATAAGTTGAAGTATTTTAATTCGAATGCCAGAACCGATCCTGAGAGGTACCACTGCTATAGATGACATTTTGCGTAGTTCCCTTAAATCGTCGACAAACCCGAGGACTTTTAAAGAGTCAGGTATGGTCGAAGACGCTATTTTTTCAGTTCCCTTGCCGGCTATTATAGTCTCTACTCCCGGCACAGATCTGGATATTTTTGGAAAGACTTCCGAAAGATAAAAGGAAAGACTGTCCCGGTTGGGCGCCCAATCATAGTTTGTAAAAAACAAGATCTTTCCTGGCACGAAACCAATGTTGTTTCTGGCAACATGGATATCCACACCAGCAGGTATAACCCTTGATTTAATCCCTGGACAAATATCTCGCAGCTTTCGATCATCCTCTTTACTAATCGGAACGACCATATCAAACTGACGCGCAGCCCATGCCTCATAATTCAAGAGTCGTCTGTGCTGAAATCGACCATATAACGATAATAGTGGATTGTTCGTAAGCTCGATGTATCTACGCATAATCTCCGATTCGAAGTTATGTTCACGCAATACTATTCTCACCCCAAAGTATTTCTTAAGCTCAATGCCGTAACGAGCCATGTGCAAATGATCGATATGAACAGCATCGAACCTCTCCTTTCTCATCACATTCACCAAAAGCCTTAATGCAGCAAGTGAAAAATATTTTGATACATTATAAGGCTTTGAGGTAAATAAGTTAGCGATTGCTCCACCAATTTTATTTTTAGGATTAACGGGTAAAGGATATATCGGCACATTGACAAATCCATTTACATTTGAAAGAGAAACTTCGGGAACCGCCAGATGTACCTCGACACCATTTTTCAATAAAGCATCTGTGATTATAAAGATGCTCAATTTGCTTCCATCATCAATGGGCCATGGTAATTTCGGGGCAACCTGAAGAACCTTCATTCGATATTCACCACATCAAATTAATCCAATAATCCATTATCAAGAAATATTTTCTCAAGCGCCAAAAAGAAGTTACTCTTCTTGAACCTTGTCAGGGCTTTCTGTAGATCAACGAATACCTCCCTTCGCATGCTGTCGTTTCTCATTAAATACGAAATCCTGTTAACAAGATCGTCAGCATTTTGGTACCGAAGAAGATCATTCGTGACGATTTCTTTTACTCCACCCGAGTCGTGAACAAGTGGCAAGCAGCCAGACTGGATAGCGTCGAGTACAGATATCCCAAAATGCTCAAAAGTTCTCCCATGCAAATAAAACTTACTCTTTTCGAGCTCTTTTAATAGAACTTTGTCATCAGCATTGAATATAATCCGAACATTCAGTCGGCGTCTCTTTATCTCCTCCTCCAGCAAATTCTTCATTTGAATATCAGATACCCTCCCGATAATAGAAAATGCTGCATCAGGGAACTCTCTGGAAACAGCACAAATCAAATCCAGAACCCGCATTATATCCTTGTCTGGAGCTATTCTCCCAACAGTGACGAACCTGAATTCCTTTGATTCCCAGGGTGGAAATTCTCTTCTGACATTGTCATCAACAAATCCCGGATAAATAACTGTGCTCTCAATGTTGTAAACCGACTTCACTATTCTGCTTATGAAAAGGGAATTTACAGCGGTGACATTTCTCTTGAAACCTTCTATTGTATCGCCAGATACTGTGCGTAAAATGATATCGTAAGCCTTTTTCAAGAGATCAACCCTGTCAATGATACTCTCCTTCCCTATGAAATGATACGTTCGAAGGATTGATCGATCCGCAAAGGAGGGATGGTGAATGTATTGAAATCCCTTTCTCCCGAAATCAATCTCGTTATATGTACTGACACACAGGTCATACTGATTGCACAAACTCTTGGCACCCCTGTGCAAGAAAGCAAGTTTTAGAAGCTCTTTGCTGCTTTCTGCAAATTTAACAGACCTCGGACAGTATGCTTGTCTGAACAATAACCGTGATTCCAGTCGCTCATCCAGTCCGAGCTTTCTCAGACCTTCCGCTGCAAAGTTGTCCAGGCTTAAAACTGTTACCATTAAATCTGGCCGATTGAGTAACCATTCTATTATTTTTGCAGATACAAGTTCTGCACCACCGAGGACCCTATACTGGGGATGAACTACCAAAACATTTTTCATTTTTTAAAGAGAAACCAAATTCTGTGTTTCAATGACATAACTCATTTAATATTACATACAATTTATCAGCAAATCTCTTTGCCGAAAATTCCTCCGACCTGGCTAACCCCTTTTTCGAAAGGTCGATTCTCAAAGTAGTGTCACTTTGTAGCATTTTGATTGCATTTGCCAATGAAACTGGATCGCCTTCTTTGAATACCAGACCTGCATTACCAATAACCTCTGGAATTGCACCTGACGACGAGCCAATAACAGGGATTCCCAGCGACATTGCTTCTACGAGCACCCTCCCAAACTGCTCCTTCCACTTTTTCGTCGTCAATGATGGCAAGACCAGAGCATCGAGCCTCTTAATGATCAGCCTCGCCTGATGTGGGTCAACCGCAGGAACGAAAGCAACCCTTTGAGAAATTTCGAGATCCTTCGCGATGGCTTCCAATTTCTCTTTGTATGGCCCGCTGCCGACAATCAGAAGACCAACTTCTTGATTACACAATGAAAGCGCCTTCAGAAGGGTATCTATCCCCTTCATCTCGAGAAGGCGACCGACATATCCCACAACAAAAGAACCAACTGAGGGCAATGGATTCTTGCCAAAAATATCATTCGAACCCGACGAGTCAATTTCGCTAACATCNACTCCAAAGTATAGTTTCCTGACCTCAGTTCGGTAAGCCCTTCTGAAATATTCTTCACCCTCTGAGTTTGCAGTGAGAAGTAAATCTGCCTCCCCCATCACAATTCTCTCTATAACACCATAAAGCAGTCTTGGCCTGTAAGCGTAATACTTCCCCTTTGCGAGATTATCCCAGGTGTAAAATATTAGTTTTGCATTTCTTGCATAAAGCTTTTTCAGCACAGTAATTTGGAGAGCAAAAAGACTAAATGGCTCTTCAAAGCCAATTATTATGTCGGGTCTAAACTTCCTAATTTCCTTTGTTAATCCACGATAATAAAAAGACCTGTTTTCAAAACCAGGCCAAATAACTGGAAGCACTTTTACAGGAAATGAAGGCCTGAATTCTGCAGGCAACCTGCGCAGCGTAAAATTTTCAATCCACCTGGATGGGAGAATTGCCCTTAGCTCAACCCCAGCCTTTGCGCCTAAGATCTCCCATTTTTTATAATTGACGGGATCGACAAGATTTTTATCAATTAAAAGAATCCTCACGTGACAGCCCTCAAGATTTTTCGGATGTCCTCGAAGCTAATAACCTGGAAAATGAAGAAACTACCAATCATGATGGTTAAAGCAAATGTAAGCTGAGCAGGAAAGCCCACAAAGCCCTTGAAAATACTTACAAATATCCATGCAATGAAAGGAGGCAAAAAGCCTTTTAGAACAAGCAATAAAAAGTTGTACCACGGGATACTATCCCGTATCACATACAAATTTGATAAGACAAGGAGTAATTCTGTCAAGACCGTGGTAGTCGATGCACCATTTACTCCAAATTGCTTGATAAGGGAGTAATTCATTATAAGATTGAGAGCAGTGATAATTAATACAAAAATGTTAGACATACCTTGCCGGTTAAATGCAGCCACCACTGCACCAGCAGCAAAGTTGACACTGATTGGAATCATTGTGAGAGCTAAAATTCCTACTGCGCTATTAGCTTCACTATAACCACTTCCGTATAATAACAATGTAAACTTTTCTCTGAAAATAAATATTGGAGATGAAATTAAGATTCCGATAAATAAGAGTGCGCGAAATGCTCCAATCAATACTCGTTTAGTCTCTTCAGGATTATCCTTGTTTCTCGATATAACTGGATAAATAGGAGCGACGATTATCGTAGGAAAAAGCATAAATGACTCCACCAATCTGTAGCCTGCATTGTAAAAGCCCACAAGATCTTCTCGACCTGTAATCGCACCAAGCATCAGAGTACCCGATCTAAAATAAATAATCGTGAACAAATTCAAGATGGCGAAAGGGAGGGCGGGTTTCAGAACGCTCGACCACAGATAAGAAAGCTGCATCTTTATATAAGGCTTACCAATCCTCTTCAACAAAATCAGAAATGTAAAAAAGGCCGTCGAACAATAAGCAATTGCATATCCAATCATATAGGCACGTACGCCGAGACGAGCTAACAAGATTGATCCACATACAACTATGACTGTTCCCTTTTCCAGGATTATTGATATGGCTTCATATTTCAGTATTTCATATGCCCTGAAAACCGAACGAAAATGGAGCAATAGAAGATTAGAAATGCTATAAATGGTAGCTATTGAAACAAGGATGATTATGCCTCTATCCATTTTCAACAAATAAGCTGTGGAAATTGCCGCAAATCCACTTATGATCCCCGACATAAACTTCAGCATAATAGTGTGGCCTGTAAAAGTCGCTAGTTCCTCGGGATTAACTGACAGCTGTCTAACAGTAAGTATGTCAACNCCACCTTCTAGAACAACNGAGGCAACCGACACGAAGGAAATTGCGAGCATGAACTGTCCAAACTCAGCTGCTCCTAATATTCGCGCTGTAAGAAGGAGTAAAATAAACCAGAAAGGCTTGACAATCAGGTTGCCTATGGCTAACCAGGTAACATTTTTCAGTATAGGCTCTCTCCTGCCTGGCCTCGATGTAAGGGTCTTGAATTTAGAGAATATCATTTAGACAGTCCGTTGGAAGTTGTCGATGACTTACAACTGTCCGAAGGCTTTTTGCACGGTCATCCTCAATTTTTGAACAACATAGGCAGAATCGAGTAGATCCAAATGAAAATTCGAGGAATCTCAAACACACGTAATTCACTGAAATTACTCTCTCTCAATATAAAGCATATCAAATAATGCTGGGGGAATTTATGGTCATACTGCAGCTTAAACGCTCTCAGGTCTCATGTTAGCTCTATAACTGTCAATAACTCCCCAAAATACCGAAAGGATTAACACTGAAGCACGGTCGTAAAACTGAGGTGAAGTCACACTAATAATTAACATCACCAGCATTATTGAAACAAAACCTCTCATTATTATCTTCTCAAATGAAGAATTATAATTAAATGCAAGCTTTATTGCGTCAAACATTTTCATGAAGTAAAAACTCAAATAGAGCATCGTACCAACAACTCCAAATTTGAACATCATAAAGAGGTAAACGTTATGGATATACCATGTAGTCGAAGTTTGCTGAAAAATCAAATTATAAAAAGAGAAAAATGAACCGAGTCCATATCCAATAATTGGACTATCAGCAACCTTTTTAAGGACAGCGGACGATTCAGCAAACCGGTTGCGCAGGGAAATATCACCCAATCCGGTTGCTGCCAGTCTAGTGACAAGTCCTTCAAAAATGTCACTAAATATCTTGGGAAACAGGATATAGACTATCGCTATAGATACCAACAAGCTTATTGAACTGAGAATCACGAGTCTCTTGCGTGCCTCTCCCGGTGAAAATATCATTAGAAAACCAACGCCAATAACTGCACCAATCCAGTAGCCCCTCGAGAATGTGATTGCCAGTGAAACAGCGGAAAGCCCAAGTGCAATCGTCACAATAACCCTGTTGTATTCCCTGGCAGCGTAAAAGGTGGCAAGCAAAATTACTCCCGACATGAAGAGTGATTCAAAAGCTGCTTCTCGCCCGCTGATTACTTGCCAGAAATATTGTGCCACGGTCATGTTTAAGCGATATCTAACGATGTCCACTGTGCCCACAACAACTATCACAATAATAAGAGACCAGATCACTACATCAACTTGTTTCTTACCGTTTATGTATTCCCTGATTGGCATATAGAGGAGGTAAGGGACAAANAAAAGGAATTCTCTGAAACCCTTGAAAAATGAGAATCCATATGCGCTTGCCAGAAAGATTCCGAAAAATGCATAAATTAAGAAAGAAACAAGTATAAGGTCACTGCCACCTCGAATTACGGATTCCCCCTTTGTGAACTTCCTGAGAAACCAAATTATCAAACCACCAAAAAAAATGATTGAGAACAAGATATCAATCAGACCTATCCCTTTTGCTTCGTGCAAGAACAACAATGAGTGAGATAAGATTGCTACTGGAATCCACCGTTCAGTCCTNTTAAAGATCCAGATTAGAGCCCCCACCCCTACTGCAAGGACAGCTGCATAAGGGAGTAATGAATAAAGCACAACTAAACTTCCCTTCTCAAGATATAACCTCTCGTTCGTTCAAAAGTCGCCAGTTAACTAATTTTTTAGCAACCGAATCNGCAAATTTATGGTAACGCTCTTGAAGAGGGCCAGATCTTAATTCCCCGTTTTTCAATCCACCCTCTATTATCAAGACTGAAGATATCGAAACAACCATGCCTAATACGAAACCTGAAAGGATTATTAATAACCTCAGTGGACGGGCTTTCCTCTCTGGAGGAACAGCTCTGTCAAGCACAAGAACGGTCGGTGTCTCTTTTGCCTCTTCGAGCTTAGCCTGTTCATAAAGGGGATACAAAATTTCCATTAGTTTTGCCTGCAGTTCAACATTTCGATACAAATCTAGATACCTTTTCAACTGCTCTGGAGCTTTTTTAAAAGGTACCAACAAACTAAACCCGCCTCCATTTCGTCCTTTATTTCCTCTATTTAAATCATTCAATTTCGACTTCAACTCTGTAATTTGTTCTTGAAGCGACCGAACATCGGGCGAGGTTTGACTGAGCTGTTTCTCAATTACACCAAGCTTCACTTCGTTCAATATGAGTTGAGCTTCCAATTCCGACCCAGTGGCAATCGAAGCTTTCATCTGGTCTGGCAATGAAATGTAGCCATATTTCTGCTGGAATGCTTGGAGGCTATCTTCTGCAGCTCGAAGGTCTACTAAATTTTGATTAAACCTCTTTTCGACAACCAGCATGTTATTGTGAGCATCTTCGGACGACAGTTTTCCATTAATTTCATTCAAGACCTCCACAAAGTAGTTCGCCATATCAGCAGCTCTCCAGGGTTCTCTGTCCATAACTTTTATGACCACCGCGCCATATTCATCGATTTCAAAATTTGATTTACTTCTGAGCTCCTTGATCGCCTTTTCCATCGATGAGTCCTTGATCCCGTAAACTCTAATTAAATCGAACTTCTTTACCACCTTTTCCATTGCGTCACGGCTGTTCAAAATTGCTAGATAGTTAAACCCCGTTCCCAGCTCAGATCCCCCACCAACAAGTGGAGCAAATTGTCGTGCTAAATTCCCCAGTCCCGAACTTCCACCCATTATACCAAGAAGTCCGCCCTTTTGTGATGGCAAGACAGCTGCAACCCCTTGATATTCCTTTGGAAGGACAAATGCCAGCAAAACACCCAGCAATGTAAACAAGCCAACGACCGCAACTACAAACCTTCGCCATGCATGAATCTGTTCGAGAAATTTCCAGAAAGCCGAATGACCTGATAACCTTTTTGTCGCGTCATAATCAGAAATCATAATAATACTTTCAACTTTTGTTAAACATACATTGTTTGTAAGACTATTTTAGCTATCCTTTCACCTGTCTTCCCATCCCACAATGGCGGAACATCGGATTTCTTCCAGTTACCTTCAAAAGCATTAANGGCAAAATCATAGACAACCTCTGCATTGAGGCCTGCCAGCACACAAGTACCCTTCTCCACAGTAACGGGCTGTTCAGTCCTTTCTCTAAGGGTGATACATGGAACGTTCAAATGTGTAGCCTCAGCCTGCATTCCACCTGAATCTGTCAAAATCCCAACCGCATGCATTTGAAGATTTAAAAAATCGAGATATCCAAGAGGTTCTGTAATGACAAGATTTTCCAATGCGTTAAATCTTGTTTCCAATGAAAACCTCGAGATCATCTTTTTTGCACGAGGATGAACTGGATAAACAATAGGAGAAATTTTCGAGACACGTTCGATAATTTCCAGTACTTTTACAAGATTCTCTTTTTGATCAACATTTGCTGCTCTATGTAACGTCATCAGAAAATACTTTCTGTCAAATAAGCCCAGTTTTTCTCTGATCCTGGAGGACACTGCTTTCGACTCATGAGCAACGAGAGAATCTATCATTATATTCCCTACAAAGAAAATCTTACTTTGATCAGCCCCCTCTCTTCTCAAATTGTTTACACCGCTTTCCTCGGTAACAAAAAAGTAGTCACTTACAGCATCAGTGACAATTCTGTTTATCTCTTCAGGCATAGTACGGTCGAAACTTCTGAGTCCAGCCTCAATGTGNGCAACCCTGACTCCCGATTTTACTGCTGCCAGGGCAGCTGCCATTGTTGAATTGACATCTCCCAGGACAATTACTAAGTCGGGGTTTTCAGAAAGTATCACCTTTTCGAAACCTGTNAACACCTCAGCGGTTTGCTTCGAATGTGACCCCGATCCGACACCTAGATAAATTTCCGGTTCTGGCAGATTCAAATCCTTGAAAAACACATCCGACATACTATTATCGTAATGCTGACCTGTGTGAACAATAATATGCTTGACATTTTCATATTGCGAAAATGCTTTGTGGAGAGGGGAAGCCTTTATGAAATTTGGCCGGGTCCCGACAACAGTAATGATTTTTATCCCTTTGTCCATTCTTTTAGCGCGACTCGTATTGAATCCTGTAATAGTCCTTATACTCTCCCGATATGATTCGCTTCCACCATTCCTCGTTCTTCAAATACCAGTTAATCGTATCAGTCAAGCCCTCGTCGAATGAATGAGCTGGCTTCCATCCAAGCTCGGTTTCAATTTTAGTCGAATCAATGGCGTAGCGCCGATCATGACCAGGCCGATCTTTTACAAATTTAATTAAAGATTTGGGCTTACCAAGCTTCTCCAATATAGCCTCAGCTAAATGTATATTTTCAATCTCATTTCCCCCTCCCATGTTGTACACCTCACCTGTTCTCCCCTTCTCCAAAACCGCCAAAATTCCTTGACAATGGTCTTCTACGTGAATCCAATCGCGCACATTCCTCCCGTCCCCGTAGACAGGAAGTTCTTTGTCCTGGAGGGCATTAATTATCATAAGGGGGATGAATTTCTCTGGAAACTGGTACGGCCCATAGTTATTGGAGCATCTCGTAATCAGCACAGGGAGGCCAAATGTATGTCCCCACGCTCTGACGAGGAAATCAGCACTCGCCTTGCTGGCAGAATAAGGGCTGTTTGGCGAAATTGGTGTTTCCTCTGTAAACTTACCTGTCGTCCCTAGAGACCCATAAACTTCGTCGGTGGATATTTGAAGATACCTTTCAACTCCAAATTCTCTGCAGGCTTCAAGAAGTGTCATAGTGCCGCGTATGTTGGTTTCAATGAAAATTTGTGGACCAAGAATACTCCTATCAACATGAGATTCTGCAGCAAAATTTACTACCCAGTCAAAATGCCACTCATGAAATAATCTTTTAACGAACAACGAATCTGTAATATCTCCCTGATAGAAATGATAACGTGAATTCTCCTCGACATCTCTGAGGCTCTCCAGATTACCTGCATAAGTGAGCTTATCCAGGTTTATCACTTCGATGTCAGGCCTGTGATAGAGGAAGTACCGGACGAAATTCGAGCCTATAAAGCCTGCACCGCCAGTTATCAAAATTGACTTCATGTTTTCTCCATTCCAATGCGGTCTTGATGACAATCTTTCGTCGTCGCCAAAATTACAATAAAGCAGAGGTTAGCGTATTAAAGGCAACGAATCACCCGCCCTGCTTTCGTGAAGCAAAATATATCCTCGATTATATCAAATTTCAATGGGAAATCTGAAGCAAACCCGCCAATGCGCGCGAATCGACAAAGAATTGACTGAATAAAACTCGGCCTTGAAAAGTTTTCTTTTATGAATTAACTTTACGTAAATTTTCAGGAGATCCAATGTCAAAAGTTTGTGAAATATGTGGAAAAAAGACAATTCACGGTCATAATATAAGTCATGCGCATAATGTGACCAACCGTCGATGGGAACCTAACCTTCAGCGCGTCAGGGCAATAGTAGACGGCAAGGTTAAGAGAATAAGGGTTTGCACTTCTTGCATTAAGCAAGGAAGGGTCACGAAAGCTGCCTGAGGGAATGTCCAGTTTTGTAGTTACGGCGTCTGGGTTGTTGTGAATGCCCTATGTTTTCTAAATGTTTTGGAATTCCGTAGGATTCTAATCCCCAGTAAGTCTCCCTGGCTATCACTTTGAAAATCGTGTAGGTGGGAATTGCCAACACCATCCCGACAATCCCTTTTAATTCTGCAGCAACCAGTAAAACAAAAATTATCGTAAGTGGATGCATTGAAGCGCTTTTCGAATACAGCGCTGGAACAATTATGACATCATCTGCCAACCTTATGCCAACAAACAAAATTATTATTGGAACAACCATGCTCAGGTCACCAGTTTGTGTAATTGAGATCAGGATAGCCGGTATCGCCCCAACCAGAGGTCCCAAATATGGGATTAAGTTAGCAATCCCTGCCAAGACGCCAACAAGCACACCATAATTTACACCAATAACCAGTAAACCTGTTACCGACAGCGCCCCAACTATAGCTGCTTCGGTCATCCATGCACGAATATACTTCCCTAACTGAATTTCTATCTTGTGCAACACGTTTAGCGACATCTCAAAGTACTTATTCGGAATATGTTCAATGAACAATCGCACCATCTTATCACCATCTTTCAGAAAGAAGAAAGTAACAAAAGGAACGATAACTATTGTCATTATCACTGAAGCAGCGCTAGTAATCAACGAAAGGCTCTCTCCAGTGATGGAAAGGCCAAATTGTTCAATTCGATTCGTAATTTGGTCGAGCTTGAGAAAGGGTAGTTTTTTTTGTACTTCAACCTGTATCCACTGCAACTTTCCAGCAAAGTCTGTTGTCTGAACTGACTTTTCCAGCGTAGTAACTTGCAAAACGAGAGCTGGCAAAAAGGCGCGAACCAGGAAGACGAAAAACAGCGTTATACCAAAGTATATAACAATTATAGAAATGATGCGTGACAGGCCTCTCCTTTCGAGAGCACTAACAAGTGGAGACAGTAGGAAACTCAGTAATGTAGATAGTAATAACAAGGCGAACACTTCCGTGAACAAAGACACCACCCATAGTAATCCAAACAAGAAAGCTAAAAGTAAACCAACCTTGAACTGACTCTTTTTAAAAAGATTCATCATCTAGATTTCCTGGCAATAGCTCCCTGACGACCTTTTTTACAATGTCCCACTCAAATCCCCTATTTACCAAGAAAGCTGAGAGCTTTTCGATTTTCTTTTCAATTCGATCGTCGGACAGCCGCTTAAGTTTTCTTTTAGCAGCTTCAATTGCGATTGTCATTTGTTTTTCATCGCTCTCGACTTCCTTTAAAGCTTTCTCGGCAGTTTCGCTGTCGACTCCCTTCTCACGAAGCTTGTAAAGCAAACTCCTCTTCCCAAGTAGCTTGCCGGTCGAACCGATGTTGACAAAAGCCTTTGCAAATTCCTCATCATTTACCAGACCGAGCTGTGAGAACCGCTGAACTACTTTATCAATTGTAGTTCTGTCAAATCCTTTCTGAGCAAGTCTTCTGTAAAGCTCTAAGCGAGTGCGCTGACGAAAATTAATTAACCGCAGGCCTGCTGAATAAGCATCATGATAATTTTGCGCTTTCTTTATATGCTTTACAACATCCGGGGTCAAATCATCACCTCGACGAAGGCCAAAATCAACAAGCACATCTTGACTTACTTCAATTTGACTGTCACCTTCAAGGAAAACACGAAACTTCTTCCCCCTTTTTAACTTTTCGATTCCAAGAACTTTCATTTGCGTGGTAATTATCACGCGCTCTCTTTTTGCCTCTTAGATTCCTTTGACTTTTCCACCTTTTCTTCGCTCTGCTTTGTAACGGCTGTGGGATGCTTCTTAACATCAAGTCCGAGGGCTCCCCTTACTTCATTTTCCAATTCATCGAGGAGCTTTGGATTTTCCTGAAAATACTTCTTTGCAGCTTCTCTCCCCTGTCCGAGTCTCTCGTTCTTGTAAGAAAACCACGTGCCGCTCTTTTCAATAATTTCCTTTTCTACAGCCATGTCCAATAGATCCCCAATCCTCGAAATACCCTCGTTATATCCAATATCGAATTCAACTTCTTTGAATGGCGGGGCAACTTTATTCTTTACAACCTTGACGCGCACTCGATTGCCAACTATTTCCTGTCCTTCTTTAATATGATCGCGTTTTCTAATGTCCAATCTGACAGCAGCGTAAAATTTTAATGCGTTGCCGCCTGTAGTTGTTTCTGGACTTCCATAAAAGACCCCTATCTTGCTGCGAAGTTGATTCGTGAAAATAACACACGTATTACTCTTATTTATTGCAGAAGTCAGCTTTCTCAATGCCTGTGACATCAACCTCGCCTGTGCACCCATTTGTGCATCGCCCATATCGCCTTCAATTTCGGCACGCGGAGTTAACGCTGCTACAGAATCTATGACTACAATGTCAATGGCGTTGCTCCTGACAAGCGTTTCCACTATATCAAGGGCCTGCTCACCAAACTCGGGTTGAGACAAAAGTAAATTGTTCGTATCAACCCCTATCCTCCTCGCATAATTCAAATCGAGCGCATGCTCAGCGTCGATGAACGCCGCAACACCCCCTAACTTCTGCGCTTCCGCAATTGTACTCAGGCAAAGAGTTGTCTTACCGGAAGATTCAGGGCCAAATATCTCAGTTATCCTTCCTCGCGGAATGCCTCCGATCCCGAGCGCCCAGTCCAGAGAAACCGAACCAGTCGAGATTGCATCAATCTTGAGAATAGGCCCTTCACCCATCTTCATAATTGTTCCCTTGCCGTAATCCTTTTCGATTTGAGCAAGAGCTGTATCCAGAGCCCTCTGCTTCAAATCCTTTTCCCGTTCATCAGCCATTACTGCCACTCCTTGATTCTAATGAAATTTTATAAATTTGTGTGTATTCAGAGCCCGTCTTCTTGAGTATGCTCCTGTATAAAACTATGCCCTCCGGATAAAAACTGTTCACTACGAATTTACCTACCCCAAACAACTTCTGCAAGTCAAGATTAAACGCCGACTTATCCACCCCTCCACGAGTAAACCGTCCAAGAGTAATATGTGGCCTGAAAGCCCTTGGTTCTCTTTGTACCCCATATCGTTCAGAGATCGATATGATAAGATTAGCAACGCTAACAATTGTCCCGCTATCTTCACAAGATAACCATATCCCGCGCGGTGTGTTTTTTGCCGGGAAGAATTGAATCCCTGTGACAGCCAATTCCGAAAAATGAAAACCCTCCTGATTAAAGGCCGATTCAAATTCAGCCCACAACTGATAAGCATCATCTTCGCCAATTTCACCAAGGAAATGAAGTGTAATATGGATTTTATTTGCAGGTTCGATCCTCAGCTGTGGAAGGCGTTCCTTCAATTGAGCTTGGACGACCAATATCTCTTGAAGAGTCCTATTGGGTATAGTGGCTGCAATGAAAGCTCTCATTTGTAAAGTTGTATTTTCTTTCTGAGTAAATCGAGTGCTGCCTGGGAAGTTCTCTCTTTAAACCTCACTCTGTCATCTGAAAAATAGTATTTCTCAGCAATTGTCTCGAGTTTGTCAGAATACCCTATGTACACTAAACCCACCGGTTTTTCGGGTGTACCGCCAGTTGGCCCTGCTATTCCTGTTACAGACAAACCAACGTCGGTATTGGATTTTACCCTTACTCCTTCTGCCATCGCCATTGCGACTTCAGCGCTGACAGCACCAAATTTTCTTAACAAGTTTTCATCAACAGAAAGGAGCTCGACTTTTGCTTCATTGCTATAACTAATTACCCCTCGATTGAANTAAGCAGAACTTCCAGAAATATTTGTAATTCGATGACAGATGTATCCACCCGTACAGCTCTCTGCAACCGCAAGCGTCAGATTTTTACTTCGTAACAAGTCGCCAACTACCTTTTCCAATTCCACATCTCCAATTGCATATACATATTCAGCAGCTCGTTCAATTATCTTTGACTCGATGTCAGCAATTACAGAATCCACCTCTGTCTCTTTTTTGCCCTTTGCTGTGATGCGTAACCTCACGCCAAACTGACTTGGTAAGAAAGCCAGCTTTGCGCGTCCGCCAAGTATGCTCTCGATATCACCAAGCTTTTCATAAAGCATCGACTCAGCAATCCCTGTTGTTCTTATGACATGATGCTTAATAATCTGTCCCTCAGCTCTTGATTGCAACCTTGGAATCACATACTCCACAAGGAGATTTTGCATTTCATATGGAACACCTGGAAGAGAAACAAATATTTTATCATCTTGATCAAACATCATCCCGGGTGCTGTTCCCCAGTAGTTCAACAACACTTCACATGTCTCGGGAACAAGAGCCTGTTCCTCGTTGACTCCTTTAACAGGGATCCCCCTTTTTAAAAGTCTTTCACGAACAAGTTCGAGTACCCTTTCATTCTTAACAAGGCGTACATTGAAAAAGTCCGCGACTACCTTCTTTGTAATATCGTCGTGAGTCGGGCCGAGTCCACCTGTCACAATGGTACAATCGAAGCTTTGATGAAACTCTCTAAAAGCAGATATGATTTCGTCATATTCATCGCCTACTACCAGCATTCGTCTAACCTCAATGCCTGTCTCGGACAGTTTTTGTCCAATGAAAGCTGCATTGGTATTTGTAACCTGACCAATTAAGATCTCATCGCCAATGGTAATTAATCCCGCGCTCCTCATTATATCATCCACCTGTAAATAATTTGAAGAATGAGATTTGTATAAAGCCCACATACAACATCGTCGAGCATAATGTTAACGCCGCCGTTCTTTTTATCAAAATAATTTGCAGGAAAAGGCTTGACGATATCCAATAGCCTAAATGCAACGAAAGCAGCTATTACAAGAAGGAATTTCTTTGGCAAAAGCAAGAGAGAAATCCACATTGCAACTACTTCATCAATCACCACTCTGGAAGGGTCATGACCATAAACCTTTTCAAGGCGTCCAGCTGTATAAGATCCAACAACAAAGAAAACAACAATTGCGGGAATGATAATTTCGTTTCTTTGAAAGCCCGGAATTAGGTAGATAATCAAAGCAAGGAGTGACCCTGTTGTACCGGGTGCAATAGGTGATAGCCCTGTACCCAGTCCGGTAGCTATCAGTTCGTCCAAAAAGGTGAGTTTATCACTCGGATTCTGCTCTGCCACTGCTTAACCGAAGAGAAGATTGTATCAATCGAAAGTTTTCGACAAGATATTGCAGTCCCGTTCCAAGTGTTACTACTGTTACTACAAGCATAGAGTAATAAAGCACGTCTCGGTTTAAGATGATTAATGTCACTCCTCTCAAAGCGCTCAATGAATCTCTACCAACCACTGCAATTAAGACAGTGTATATGAAAACCATTTGAAGTGCTGTTTTGACTTTAGCGGTGTAGTTTGTATGAACTGTTTGGCCGCGCAGTTCAGATAAGGATCTCAAAAGGGTAATTGAAATATCTCTGACAACGATTGCCCATACCATCCACCATTGCGCAAACCCATCGGCTGCAAAAACAAAGAAAGCCGAGCTGGTCAAAATTTTATCGGCAAGTGGGTCAAGAAATATTCCCCATCTCGTGACCTTCCCCATACGTCTAGCAATCCAACCATCATACCAATCAGTTAGTGCTGCAATTAAAAAAACGAACAAGGAAATTTGCCTCAGTATTGTCCTCTCACTTAAAAAGAGGATAATAAAGATTGGTGTCAGGATAATCCTCAGCACGGTAAGTTGGTTTGGAAGAGTCATTTCAATGAATTTATATATCGTACGACTGCTGTTCAAGGCTTGGATGAAAAACTCAATTTACGGCACATACAAGAATCGCTTTGCCAGTTGCCGAGATTAGAGAAAAAGTAAGGGGTACACTCTCTCGTGTATCCAGTTACTTCGGGCAACTTGACAATCCGAAATATCATGATTATATTTGACAGTTATTATGTTAGTGTTTAAAGCAGCACATTGGCATAAGACGGGCAAACGGGCAAAAGTTGCTGGCTGGTCCCTCGCAGATGTCTCGTCTTAACTAAATAATTCTTTTTTATTACGCAACCAGGGAAACAATCTCTTCCCTGGGCGAAGCTGTTTTCTTTCGAATCTGTCGAACTCGTTAAATCGAACAGAAAGAGAAGAATTTATGACGGTGTTCCAGACCATAATTAAAGAAGAGAGGCAAAGTGGTTTATCCACTAAGAGGGATGAAAAATCATGCTCTGTCAATCTCTCATTTGCTGATCTTCTACACAATCAACATCTAAATCCCCACCAGAGTCAAATCACTAAACAAAGGAGGTATCACGTGAGAAGGTTCACCTTCGTTTCTACAGCTCTGGCTGTGTCTTTTGTTCTATTTGCTGCCTCGGCCTGGGCGCAAACGGGGACAATCAAAGGTAAGATCACAGACCAACAAACTGGAGAGGCGTTGCCTGGTGCAACAGTCGTGCTCGAAAAAACATCGCTTGGAGCGGCAACTGACATTAATGGCAACTACACAATCCAAAAAATTCCGAGGGGCACCTACAAGCTTGTTGCAAGGTACATCGGATATCAGGAGGTAAGTCAAAATGTGAAGGTTGAGGAAGGTGAGACAATCACTGTTGATTTCAAGCTCATTCCAAGTGGACTTACCACCAGTCCAGTGGTTGTTACCGCAATAGGTACTCAAGCTTCCAGAGAGCGGTTGGGAACTGATGTATCTTCAGTAGCTGGACAATCACTTGTACTTACTGGTGTCCACGATGTTACAACCAGTTTAGCTGCTAAAGCGCCAGGAGTCTACACCACTGAAACAGGAGGAGACCCGGGAGCAGCTACCAGGATCATCCTTCGCGGTGTTAGATCGCTGCAAAATGACAATCAACCCCTTATAGTCCTTGACGGTGTACCGATATTTAATACAACAATTGGAACAGATAACGTTGCTGGAGTTTCTGCATTTTCGACCATAAACGACATCAACCCAGAGGATATTCAGTCCGTCGAAATTTATAAGGGACCATCAGCAGCGGCTATCTGGGGTTCACGTGCCGCAAACGGAGTAATTGTCATCACTACAAAGATGGGCCACTTTTCACCAAATAGAAAAGTCAACATTTCTTTACGATCAAGCATACAGTATGATCATTTGCTNAGAGAAGAACCCTTGCAGACACAATTTGGTCAAGGTGGAAATGGCGCATATCTTTNTGGGTCGAGTTTCAGCTGGGGTGATAGGATCGTAGACCGATCTGGTGGTCCTGATAGCCTCAGTCGGCCCAATTATCCCTATTCTTCGATTGTTCAAAAGAATTCAAAACAAATTTTTGATCACGCTGCTGAAGTATTCCGCTCCCCCATTTCACAAGAATATGGTGTTACACTAAGTGGAGGCGATGAAACCGGGAATTTTTACCTTGACGTCGATCGGCTCGGTCAACTCGGAACAATACTAGCGAATTCCAGCTTTAACAGAACATCAATTCGAGCTGATGTTTCTAGGGCTTATAGCAATCACCTGACCATGGAGGTCAATGCTGCTTATATAAACAGCAGTACAGATAGAATCCAGCAGGGCTCGAACATATCTGGCTTATTGTTAGGGGCATACCGAACTCCTCCCGACTTCAACAACCAGCCATATATGGTTGACTATGTTTCTCCCACTGGAAAGATTAGCTATGGCGTTCAACGTACGTACAGAAATCCTGAGGGAAACCCGACAAAACGAATGGGCTATAACAATCCATTTTTCACAATTTACCAGGATCCAAGTACATTCGTTACAAATCGATTAATAGGGTCTGGGCAGATTTCGTACGACCCAGCAAGCTGGTTTGACTTAACTTACCGTGCAGGGGTCGACTACCTGACCAACCAACAGAATACTACACTNGCATATTGGGATGCGACTCAGCCAAAAGGTCAATTTTATCAAAATGTAATTGAGCAATATCAGGTTAATTCNGACCTGCAAGCGCGTGTCGACAGAGAGTTGAGTTCTGAATTTGAAAGCTCATTGTTAGTTGGATTTCATCTTGATCAGCAAAGCTACAATAGTACTGGAGTCACAGCTACTNNATTTATAATTCCGACAGGGCCTCCATCGTTTGGCAATGCCACAAGTTATGTNCCTGGACAGGGTAAGACTATTGTCAGGAATGCNGCACTCTATGGCCAATTAAGTTTGAGTATGTACAATCAGTTGTATCTGACCCTGGCAGGTCGGGACGAGAGCTCCTCAACTTATGGCCCGTCAACTGCAGGTCTCTACTTTTACCCATCTGCCAGCATTGCATGGGATTTCACAAAGCTCCCCTTCTTGCAGGACAATACGATTTTGTCCTACGGTAAGTTGAGGGCAGCAATAGGTACTGCAGCTAACCAACCACCCGTTTATTCTACGCTGACATATTACGTCGGCAACCCAGTCTTTGGCAACGGCTGGGGCCCGGCCATTGGACTCCAATACTACGGCGGTGGTGTAGCTGTATCTTCCCAAATGGGAAACCCATCACTTGGTCCAGAAAGAACTACTGAATCGGAGTTTGGCTTTGATCTCAGATTCTTTAGAGATAGGGCTTCTTTAAGTGTAACTCAGTACTTCGATAAAAGTACCGATGCAGTGCTTGGGTTGACTGTTGCACCATCGACGGGATTCCAGAGCAGGGTTGCAAACGCTGCAACTTTAGAGAACAAAGGCACTGAAGTCCAATTAATGGCGGAATGGCTGCGCCTTGGTCAGTTTTCCTGGTCAACCACTGTGAACTGGTCAACAAACCGAAACAAAGTAACCAGTTTATCAGGAGTAACAAACGTATTCCTCGATGGTTTTACAGATCCGTATTCTGCTGCAGTTCTAAACGAGCCTGTTGGCGTCCTTTATGGAACAAGATGGGAACGTGACTCGAATGGAAAACTGGTACTCGATGCAAATGGATTTCCTCAAGTTGCAGCCACGCCAGGTGTCATTGGTGACCCCAATCCGAAGTGGCGCGCAGGCATTATAAACACATTTAGATTCGAGAGATTAACATTGAATGTCTTACTCGATATCAAGCAAGGAGGCCAGGTCTGGAATGGCACCAAGGGTGCCCTGTCTTACTTTGGTAAAGCAGGATACCAGAACTGGTGGACGACAATTAGCGCTCAACAGGCAACTACACTTAAGAATTATGATGGATATACGGTTGCCCAGATGGCTCAAGGAGCCGATTGGGGAATATCCAACATGCCGGCAAGTGCTGCATTCAGGAAAAATGCTGACGGGACCTATTCATTTAGAGGATACGTAGCCGACTTTGGCGGCGGCCCTGTCATCATCGATGAATCGTACTTCTATGACGGTCCTGGTTCAGGATTCACCGGACCATCAGAACAGTTTGTCGAAGATGGGAGTTACGTGAGACTAAGAGAAGTTTCACTAACTTATACACTTCCGCTGACAGTTTTTGGGCTGCAAAGCCTCAACATCAGCTTGATTGGCAGAAACCTCGCTCTGTGGACAAAGTATACAGGAGTCGATCCTGAAGGTAACCTTACTGGTCCCAGTAACGGCCAGGGTCTCGACTATTTCAATAACCCGAGTGTCAAGACTTACATCTTGTCACTACAGTTGAACTATTAAGATTGGAGCAGGAGATCATGAAAAGTATAAAAATCATTCTTGTTGCAGTGGCTTTTGCAGGATTCATCGGTGGTTGCAAGTCGTTCACGAAAGGATACGACGTGAATCCTCTTGCTCCGTCCGATGCACCTTCTACGTCGCTGTTCGTCAGTGCACAGGGAGCATTTGACGAGTTTATGGAAGGATATCCGGCCCAAATGGCGAGCATGTGGGCACAGCAGGTAACTGGAAGTGACCGCCAGTTCACAGGATACTACAACTACAATACTTCAGCACAGGACTACCAGAATGACTGGGCTACGGCATATACTGGTGTTCTTGAAAATTTGAGACTTGTTGAAACAAAAGCCGCAAGTGCTGGCCAGTTGAACCTGGTAGGTGCCGCAAAAATACTTGAAGGCATCCAGATGGGGACAGTAGCGGCATTGTGGGGAGACGTTCCTTATTCACAGGCTGCGCAACCCTCTGTGACTTTGACCCCAAAATTTGATCGGCAGGACTCGGTTTATGCCGAGGTTCAGGCAACACTTGATGCAGGAATTGCTACGCTTTCCGCCAATAAGACAGTCCTTCCAGTAGATATTTTTTCATCCAATGGAGATCCTAATGCCTGGCTCAGGGCAGCACATACCGCTAAAGCAAGATACCTGATGCATGTCGCAAGACACGCTGGATACAGTTCTTCAATTCTTAACCAGGTCATTTCCGAAGCACAACAAGGAATCCTTGACCTTAAGGGTGCACAGGATTGGATTATGCCCCATAAGTCAGGTACCTACAACGGCGACATGAACCTCTGGTACTCATTTATGGTGTATGACAGATCTGGTTATATGGATGCCAGCAAGAATTTCGTCCTACCGATGATTAAAGCACTTGCGAGAGATGGAAAAACAAACGACAGTGGACGCGCTGCCTACTACTACAGTGCAAATGGGAAGGATCTAAATACATCTTCTGGAGGCGCGTATTCAGCCACGTCTTCCTATCCGTTTTTCCGCGCTTCGGAAACTTACCTTCTTATGGCTGAAGCTTATGCTAGACTTGGTGATCAGGCAAATGCAATTGCAAACCTCAACAACGCTCGGCAGTACAATGACAACGTGTTTGGTGACAAATCCCTTCCGTACACAGCTGCTGATTTTCCCAACTCAAATGCGCTACTGCAGGCCATATTCAATGAAGAATACCTTTCGCTCATGCACCAGGTTGAGGTGTTTAACTTCCTGAGAAGAATTAACTTCCAAATTCAGTATCAAGATTCATCAGGCAATACTGTAAAGCTAACCCCAACTGTCGGGACACAGTTTCCGCAGAGATTCTTCTACCCGACGAACGAATTGACGGCGAATCCCAATACACCTCCCCAGGTTACGGCTGATTTGTTTAAACCAACCCTTGTCAACACACCGTAACAGCTTTTAAATCGTCGTCCAGTTCTAAGTCATCCCCCTGCCGGTAATGCTGACCAGGGGGATATTTTTTTGAATTGTCAGTGAATAAATTTCTAGCTCTTGCTGCGTATGCTTTCAAAGAGATTGACAGAATGAAGAAGTGATTATCCTCATCCTTGAGTAAACTATGTTTTCGGGATAGGAAAGCCCTTGATCTGAGTTGAAATACGCAGTATTTCAGCTTCATCTAGGGCAACATCTTCAAGCTGCCCCTGAATGTACGCTTCATAAGCACTCATATCGAAATAGCCATGTCCGCTTAAATTAAAAACTATCACCTCTTCTTTTCCTTCGTTCTTTGCACGCAAAGCTTCATCAATCACCGCACGTATTGCATGAGCAGACTCGGGAGCTGGAACAATTCCCTCACTCTTTACAAACTTCAGCGCAGCGTCAAAAACTTCATTTTGAGTGTATGCAACTGCCTGAATTANCTTTTGATTCAATAGAGCTGAAATCAACGGCGCAACACCGTGATACCTCAGTCCACCTGCATGAATTGCAGGCGGCACGAATGCATGTCCCAATGTATGCATTGCCAATAGTGGAGTAAGTCCTGCCGTATCTCCAAAATCATAACCAAAAACTCCCCTGGTCATTGTTGGACATGCAGAAGGCTCTACTGCAAGGACCCGGAGCCCCCTGGCGCGTGCCTTTCCATCAAGAACTTCCCTTATAAATGGAAAAGCAAAACCTCCAAAGTTGGAGCCTCCACCTACACAGCCAATTAAAATGTCNGGATATTCACCAACTTTTTCCATTTGCTTCAAGACTTCTTCGCCAATAATTGTCTGATGCAAGAGGACATGATTTAACACGCTGCCGAGAGAGTATTTCGTTTCACTGTCGCTAACGGCAACCTCTACCGCTTCACTAATGGCAATCCCAAGACTTCCTGGAGAATTGCTCTCCTTCTCAAGGATNTCNCTACCAGAATTTGTTTCATCACTGGGACTGGCTGAAACATCTGCTCCCCATAACTTCATCAGAGCACGCCGGTAAGGTTTTTGGTCGTAAGATGATTTGACCATAAAGACTTTACATCCCAAATCAAAAAAATTACAAGCCATAGCCAATGCAGATCCCCATTGACCAGCGCCGGTTTCTGTCACGAGCCGCTTGACGCCTTCACGCTTATTATAGTAAGCCTGTGCAATTGCCGTGTTTGGCTTATGACTTCCCGCTGGACTGACCCCTTCGTGCTTATAGTAAATATGGGCAGGGGTTTCCAAAAGCTTTTCCAGATTCAATGCTCTGACGAGNGGGGTCGGCCTCCATTTCCTGTAAATTTCAAGAACTTCACGGGGTATTTTTATAAACCTATCAACAGATGCCTCCTGCTCAATTAGCGCTTCTGGAAATATTGCACTGAGTTTTGCAGGAGAAATCGGCTCCCGTGTCTCGGGATCCAGTGGAGGAGGTATCTTAACTGAAAGATCAGCTAACAAATTATACCAATGTGTGGGAATTTGTCGCTCCGAAAGATATACTCTATTACTCATTGTCCTCTTTTTCATATTCTTACCAAAACTTTGGTTTACCGGCATTTACCCATGCAGTATACCAGTAGCTTGCAACATCATGGATTGCCAGCCTCATCTGCGATTCTACAATACCACCAAGGTTTTTGTTGAACTTCTCATAATACTCGTTTGAATAAACGTAAACTTTTTTACCGTCTTCTCTCTCAACTTTATAAAGTCTCTTTCCATTCAATCCAACTTTTGCAAGACTATCAGCCTTGAGAGAAGGTAGAATCAACTTGTAACTCATAGTCAGTATCTCAAATGCCTTTTTATCAGGATGCTTGAAGTAAACAGCGGGCTCTATTCCCTCATAGTTGTAATTTGTTCCAAAATGTTCTGGAATGCCNCTTTCCCATCTGAAGTGTATTCCTATGTTGCCTGTCAGCTGTCCATCATAATTTTCTGTCGAATGAAATGGAACATGCATGTCAGCAACATAATGACCAAGGTCGGCTGAAAGTCTTAAGACCTGTGGCACATCCTTTCTCTCCATAGCTTGACTCAAACTGTCTGTCAACCATTTTACCTTCCACGGCACAATTCCGTTCTTGAGAACAGTATCGTAACCAAACCTTTTTACTGCGTCGTCGTAGTTTTCTGGCAAATTCTTGAACGGATATTCACCATATTTATCGAGATCCATATAGTGATAATAACCTTCTTCCTTGTTTTCTGCACGCCTGAGATCAGGGGCGACCGACTCCTTAACTATGTATTCCTTATTTTGTTCATAAAAACTGCGGAGTGGCTCGGGTAATAAATCAATGGCATGCTCGTTGATTTGCGGATGTGCCCAAAATCCCCATCCAAATGTCAGTCTAGAAACTGCCAAAATAATGAAAATCAAACCAACTGCATATCCAACTCTTTTAATCTT
>JGI24721J26819_10000244_pt1 | contig 57086 bp, 59 predicted proteins | sample YelNatPaOPGAMG01_FD_26819 | JGI IMG/M metagenome (IMG submission 26819) | reverse complement strand
CCCCCTTATTTCGTGTCAAAAGTTTTCGAATGAATTCTTGAGCTCTTCTAATAACTCTAATCGAGCATCGCGTATCGTAGGTATAGCAACTTCTGCCGCCATGGTTTCATGGAAGTCTACTTCCCCGAAAAGCAGCTCTTCGCGGTCTTTTGCGACTGCCTCTGTTTCGCCCATAGGGGTTAATATTCTGCTTCCGCCCCAAAACTGTAAGCCCTCTTCAAATCCAACTCTATTCACAAAGACTAATGGTACCGTGTTTTCAAGGGCACGTGTAAGTGTCAACGCCTCAAAGTATTTCTTTCTAGTTATGGGCGAGGCTGATATAGCGACGATCAAGTCTGCGCCTTTCAGTTTGAGTATTCGGCATACTTCTGGGAAATATAAGTCGTAGCAAATGCAGACCCCTATTGTGCCTATGTTTGTTTTGAAAGTTGTTATTCTATTTCCAGGGCGGAAATATCTTTTTTCGTCAAAAACACTGTGTGTAGGTAAGTATACTTTTTGGTATTTTTCGATTCCACCGTCGGGTTTGACCAAGACTGCAGTGTTGAAAAGTATGCCTCTATCTTGGTTGTGTGCCTCTGGCATACCAAAAACTATGTGCAAACCTGATTCTTTCGCAATTCTAGCAACTCTGCTAATCGCGGGNCCGGGAATGGGTTCGGCTAATTCATACACCCTGTCCTTGATTAGGTACCCGGTTAATGAAAGCTCCGGAAGGACTAATAGGTCTGCACCATTCTTCTGTGCTTCTTTGGTGGCGCGTTCAAGTTTATCTAAGTTTTTCTGTTTGTCGCATAGTTCGCAGTCTATTTGTGCGAGGGCGAGTTTCAACATACTTTTCAGTGTCGTCTCCTCCCTTTATCTGGGTAATCTAAAATCTGCACCAATAGTTCTATATTGCAATTTGATTGCCAACGGCATTTGGCGCTTATGCTCATTTAATTCCACTCTCCTTTTGACAGCCTCGACCAAGCGCGGGTCTTTTTGAAGCTGCTTGGCGATGTTCTCTGGCGGTATGAACCTTTCTAGTCCATAAAGTACTAAGTCGAGCGTTTCATAGTCTAACCCGAGCTCTTGCTCTGCTGTTTGATTAGGCCAGAGCGCTGGCGTCGAAGGTTTGCTCGCTATGTTTTTTGGTAGACCGAGGTGTAGGGCAAGCTTTCTGACTTGTGTTTTGTACAAATCCAGTATGGGCGAAAAATCTGCGGCTGCATCACCCCATTTAGTGAAGTAACCTAGCATTGCTTCTGATTTATCTGAGCTACCACATACCAACCTGTTTTCTTTGTTAGCAAAATAATACACCATAACCATTCTTGTTCTTGCCTTGATGTTGCCTTTGCAAATTTTGTCTGATGGATCAAAATTTGGTATCGTCTGATAGAAGCTTTCAAGTATCGGTGTGATGTCACACATTCTCGTTTCGAGCCCAAATTTTTCTGCGACTAGCATAGCATCTTCTACGTCTTTTGGGTTGTACGTTTCCTTTTCTGGAAGGATAAGCCCCAAAACGCGTTTTCCGCCTAAAGCCAAACTGCACAAGGCAGCTGCAGTTGCGCTGTCCACGCCCCCTGATAAGCCTAACACTACCCCTTTTGCTGAGGTTTTGGCCAAGTAATCTTGTATGAAGTCTTTTATTTTATTCTCTACGTCTGAAAGATTCAGTTCTAGCACTTCGGGAGTTAACTTCAATATTTCAAATCCTCCTTTCACGTCTTTAATTGATAATACGGAGTCGCCACGACATATACAATGCTTTCGATAATTTGAGTAAATCCGACATATATACGCGCTACGCGGGTCTTTTCGCTGTAGGCTTGCATGAACAGCCATGCTTTGAAANGCAATTTAAAATCATATCTACGCCACCTATAGAGAATTGAACCTTTTAAATGATGAAACGTACATTTTGTGGAGAATACAGCCTTTTCGATGCTAAAAAAATCATCAAGTATCTTGGCCGTGGAGCCGACAAGGATAAAGGCAAGCATAAATACTATGAGTTTGAAAAGTAATTTGGAACAGAAGGAAATTTGAATGGGTCGAAGAAGGCGGAAGATTGTACGAATTCCAAAGAAACGGTTGCCAAAGTTCTATTCATGTCCGAAATGCGGTCGCGAAACTATAAGTATAACAATGCTCAGCGAAGAAAATCGAGCGATTGTGGGTTGCAGCAGTTGTGGGCTAAAAGAAGAGTTTCAAGTTAAACCTGCGCAAAGCGAAGTCGACGTTTATTGCATGTTCACAGACAAGATTTACGGGGTTTCACGCAGCTCACATAGTGGAAACGAAACTCGTTGAAATGTGATGGAAATGCCTGGGCGAGTAGAGCGTTATTTGCTCCAAAGAATTGCACAGGCTGGTTCAATTCATGTGACGCTCGTAGACCCTGAAAAGCTTTCACCCGAGCAAGCTTCACGTGTTGCTGAGAGCGCCTTTCAGTGCGGGACTTCTGCGATTATGGTTGGTGGGTCAACCTTCGTGTCTCAGTCCCATTTGGATACCGTGGTAAAGGCAATTAAGAGAACAGTTAGGCTTCCGGTAATTCTTTTCCCCAACAACGTCACAGGCATAAGCAGATTTGCAGACGCCATATGGTTTATGTCGCTTTTGAANTCTGTTGACCCATACTTTCTTGTCGGCGCTCAAATATTGGGCGCGCCTTTGGTTAAGCGATATCGCTTGGAACCCATCTCGTTGGGCTATATTGTCGTCGGGGAAGGAGGGACTGTTGGCATAATAGGCAAGGCACTTCCAATACCTTATACCAAGCCTGAACTAGCTGCAGTTCATGCCTTAGCAGGGCAATACCTCGGCATGCACTTCATATACCTAGAAGCAGGGTCTGGCGCTAAGGAGTCTGTCCCATCAGAAATGATTCAAGCAGTTAAGTCGATTATCAAGATTCCGTTGATCGTCGGTGGGGGAATTAGAACAAGAGAGCAGGCTTGCACTGCGGCTTCAAGCGGCGCTGATATAATAGTTACAGGCAATGTTATAGAAAATCAAGATGCGAAGCATCGTGTTTCAGAAGTCATCGAAGGAATCAGAAGCGCGAAGAATATTCAGCTTTCAAAGAGATGAATGCGGACACGCATTGATTTTTGTTAATATCTTTCACGTTGAGGAGGGCAGAAGCAGTTGGTAAGCAACATAAGCTTGGGCTATAAGAAGTATGCCGAAATGCTTGAAACACAGCTTGACCAACTGTACAATCTGAGCAATGCTGCACGAGCAAAAGGCTTGGACCCTTCGCTTGTACCCGAATGCGTCTTAGCCAAGGACATCGCTGACCTAGTAGAGGGTCTGGTTGGCCCAAAAGGTGTAGCCGCGAGTATTCGAAAACTAAATGAAAACATGCAACGCGAAGAAATTGCGTTCAAAATTGCTGAAGAAATAGTATATGGTAAATTCGGGCACCTTGAACCTGAAGCTGCAGCTGAACAGGCGATACGCACTGCGCTCGCAATTTTCACCGAGGGCTTAACCGCGGCACCCATACAAGGAATCGCGCATGTTCGAATCAAGGAAAACCTCGACNATACACGCTACCTTGCGGTGTACTTCGCTGGACCGATAAGGTCTGCTGGAGGTACAGACCAAGCGCTGACATTGGTTGTTGGCGATTTCGTGCGTCGGCTGTTAGGTCTTGACCGATACAAACCAACGCCTGAAGAAGTTGCTCGCTTCATTGAGGAACTCAGACTGTATGAACGCTCCGTAGGCAGGTTTCAATACCATGTTTCCGATGATGAATTAAAAAAAGCGCTTAATTGGCTTCCTGTTGAAGTCACAGGAACCGAATCAGACCCAATTGAAGTATCCTCGTTCAGAAATCTTCCTCGAGTAGAAACGAACCGAGTGAGAGGTGGGGCTCTTAGAGTTGTTAACGATGGGATCGTGGGGCGTGCTCCGAAAGTATTAGTTATCATTGAAAAATTGGGTTTGACTGGTTGGGAGTGGCTTAAAGAGTTCAGGAAAAAATCGGAGAAGAAGTCTTCAGGCTTCATGGATGATGTGATTGCTGGGCGCCCCATCTTTGCTTTCCCTTCTACCAAAGGAGGCTTTAGGCTTAGATATGGTCGTTCTAGGAATACAGGATTGTCTGCAGTCGGCATTCACCCAGCAACAATGTTAGTTGTTGAGAAATTTCTGGCAGCAGGAACTCAACTCCGTCTGGAACTCCCTGGAAAGGGCGGAGTCGCCGTACCCGTAGACACCATTGAACCGCCAGTTGTAGCTTTGAAAGATGGCTCCGTGGTGCGCGTTTCAATACAGAACTTCGACGGAATAAAAAGTAGAATCGAAAAAATCTTGTTTCTTGGTGACCTTCTAATCAGCTACGGCGACTTTCTTTACACAACCAAACCTCTTTCACCATCGGGGTATGTTGAGGAATGGTGGGTTCAAGATGTGAAAGCCTCTTTGTTAAGGAACTTCCATGGAAACTTGAATGAGGCGTCAATAGCAATAGGCATGCGCCCTGAAAGAATTCAAATTTTACTTAACGAACCGTTTAATGAGAAACCCTCGGCTAGGGAAGCAATAACTCTTTCGCAGGTTCTGAATGTACCATTGCATCCAGCTTTCACATATTTCTGGTCAAACCTCGCAGCGTTATCCGAACTTGTGGAGTTAAAAACATGGTTGGATTCTTCTGAGATAAGCTTTGACAATGAGCTTCACAGTCGAATAATAGGTGAAGCGAAGCCGAACATTACTATGATTCTCCAAAAACTTTGTGTGCCATGCACCTTGTGCGGTGATAAGTTCGTCATAGAAGGCGAAGATGCTTTTGCTCTTGCTTTTTGTTTAGGACATAGAACGCCGCGTCAATTAGACTCGACTTTTGGCTCAATAGTCGAAGCCGTCAGCTACCTTTCAGGTGTTGAAATTCGCGAGAAAGCTGCTACGTTTATTGGCGCCCGCATGGGGCGTCCTGAAAAGGCAAAAAGGCGTGAAATGAAACCTCTCGTGCACGTTCTATTCCCCGTTGGATTGGCGGGTGGGCAGCATCGCGACCTGTTAAAAGCAGTCGACAAGGGTCCAGTCTTTATAGAAATTGCTAAACGGAAATGCCCACAATGCAAAGGTTACACTTATCATGTTAAGTGTCCTCGCTGCGGTTGCGAGACTATCGCGGAGAAGAGATGTTTTCGTTGTGGTAAGCCGCTTGCAGAAAATTCCTGCNCCGCGTGTGGTGCGCCTGCTGTTTCATACCATAAGCAACCAGTGAATTTTAAGGAGTTGGTTGATGGAGCTAGCCGTTCACTTGGTCTTTCTCCTCATGGACCTTTACGAGGTGTCAAAGGCTTAAGCAACGAAGATAAGACTCCTGAAATTATCGAAAAAGGAATTCTTCGGGCCGTTCACGAGTTATCAGTTTACAAGGATGGCACGATACGATTTGACGCTACTAATGCCCCTTTAACTCATTTTAAGCCTGTTGAAGTAGGTGTAAACGTTGAAAGACTCAAGAGTATCGGTTATCTATATGACATTAATGGTACACCCCTTACACGCTCGGACCAAATATGCGAGCTGAAGATTCAGGATGTTGTAATTCCTGTTAAAGCAGGCGAGTATTTCCTGCGAGTCGCGCACTTTCTTGATGATCTACTGGAGAAAGTCTACAGTCTTCCAAGATTTTACAATGTACAGAGGATTGATGACTTAGTCGGTCACCTTATTGTAGGCTTGGCTCCTCATACATGTGTGGGAATACTAGGTCGCATAGTGGGTTTTACAAGGCTCAATGTCTGCTATGCTCATCCAGTTTGGCATTCTGCAAAACGACGCGACTGTGATGGAGACGAAGACGCAGTCATGCTTGCACTGGACGTTTTAGTTAATTTCTCTCGCAAATACTTGCCGGCACAGATAGGAGGAATTATGGACGCACCTTTGCTGTTGATTCCTTTTGTTACTCCCAAGGAAGTCCAGCGGCAAGCACATGACCTCGATGTTGACAAAGGTTACCCTCTTGAGTTTTATGAGAGGACGCTGGAAAAAGCAGATGCCAAAACGCTATGCCCGATTGTGGATTTGATACGCAGCCGACTAGAAACTGAAGCCCAGTTCGAAGGTTTTGGGTTTACGACACCGGTGACCGATATCAATGCGTGCAACCCTGAAAGTTCATACAAGCATCTTGCTTCGATGGTTGAAAAGCTCCAATTACAGATGAACCTAAGCGAGAAAATTGTGGCAGTTAACCCGCGGTACGTTGCCTTGAAAGTACTTACGACGCATTTTATCAGAGACATAGCTGGGAATCTACGCGCATTTTCAACGCAGGCATTCAGATGTAAGGCTTGCAACAAGCGTTTCAGGCGTGTACCTCTACGAGGCAAATGCCCAATCTGCGGAGGCGCCTTGACATTGACTGTTTATCGAGGAGGTATAGAGAAATATCTTGTGGCTGCGCAGGGACTCGTTGATAAGTATGGGTTACCAAAGTATTACACTCAGAGGATTGAATTGGTTAAGAGTGAAGTTTTGTTGATGTTTGACAACAAGAAACCAAAGCAAGCAAGTATTATGAATTTTGCCCAAAGTTTTTGAGCGGAAAAAACTAATACTATAATTCGGTGGCTGCACATCAAAGAATCATATCACCCTAATGCGTATCTAACGCATACGAAAAACTTGAGAACCGGACTGCAGAGCAGAACGCGGATACTCACCGTGTTAGAGCAGTACCCTCATACTGCCCGGCTGTTGTCTGAGCAAGCTTTCCTTTCGTACGATGCCGTCACCTATCATCTACACCTCTTAGAAACTGAGCACATTGTCAAAAGAGAAGGCCCTCGACCTTACTCGTGGGTTATAACAGGCGCAGGCCAAAAGCGTTTAACCTAAAATCTTTTTCTTACATGCTCCTCCTCAACACCGCTTAAACATCGCAGTTTAACTTCCCATAATGCTCAAAAACCATCGTCGCAGCTGCTTAAAAAGTAATAATTGTGTTCCTACCTGTGTTAAGAATTCACTTCATCTTTACGGGTCCTCTGCGTAACGTTAATAACGCTGTGAGGTTCTATGAGCTTAACGGAAAAGGTGAAAGTGAGACGAGTAAGAAACGCAAAGAAAACAAAAGCCCAATGCCAGCAGCAAGCGCGGGGCTGCTTAGGTTCTTTGAAGAAGAGACCGAAGGGGTCAAAATAAGACCCGAGCTTCTTGTCGGTTTAGCTGTGGCACTTATAGTTGTTTCGGTGATAGCGAAAATCTTCTTTTAACCTTATCGGCGGGAAGTCCTCAGCGTTCAGGCTGGGGGATGAAAGCCGAAAGATGTTTATATGCTTATATAGCTAATTATAATGAGCTATATGGGCGTAGAGTATTCAACTGTGAGAGTTTCAGTGGCGACGAAAAAGAGGCTTGACGAACTGAAAATTCACCCCAGAGAACCCTATGAGGATGTGATAAAAAGGTTGATTGAGAGATGCAAAGGTTCCAGCTGACATACAAGTTCAGGCTCTACCCAAAGAAAGANCAAGAAGAAAGACTATTGGAAACCCTGGAGTTGTGCAGGCAGACCTACAACTACTTCTTGGAGCAGTGGAATGGGAAGGTTCCAAGCAGATTTCAACTTCAAGCTCAGTTGCCTAAGTTGAAGCGGGAGAAGCTTGAGTTGAATAAAGTTTACTCAAAAGTATTGCAGATGGTTCTCCAACAACTATATTCAAACCTAAAGGCTTTGTCACAATTGAAGAAGAACGGCAAGAAAGTTGGAAGGCTGAGGTTCAAAGGGGGAAGGGTGGTATAAAACCTTCATCTACAACCAGAGCGGCTTCAAGTTGGTAAAGACTGGAAAAAGGCTTGACCTGCTACGCTTATCTAAAATCGGCGACATACCGATAAGACTCCACAGGGTGGTTGAGGGCGAAATAAAGCAGGTGATAATCAAAAGGCATAATTCGGGGCAGTGGTTTGCCTACATATGCGTTGAGAAGGAAGTCGNCATCCTCCGAAGGGAACGGAAGAAAACTATAGGAATTGACATGGGAATAAAACACTTTCTAACAGATAGCGAAGGTAGACAGATTGAGAACCCAAGGTTCTATGAGAAAACACTTGAAAGAATAAGAGTTGCTCAGCATTGGCTTTCAAGGAAGAAGAAGGGTTCAAAAAACTATGAAAAGCAGAGGATGAAACTCGCTAAGCTCTATGAGAAACTGACAAGCCAAAGGGACGACTTCCTGCATAAACTTTCAAGGTTCTACGTGGACAACTNCGATGTAATTTGTGTTGAAAACCTGAACATAAGTAATATGGTTNGAAACCACAATTTAGCCCAAAAGATACTTGATGCTTCTTGGGNAAAGTTCCTTCAACTGCTGGGGTTCAAGGCTGCGAGCGCTGGAGCTCTAGTGGTGAAGGTGAACCCGAGAGGCACATCAGAAGGGCTAAGTTATGAAAATCCCTTGAGGGATTGGATTTCGGCAAATAGAATAAAGATGCGGGGTTGGGACGACCCTAATACGCCTGCAGAGATAAAGCCTCTACTGGTAGCGATACCAGCAAGCGTTATCGTTGAAGCAGGAAGCCCTCACCCTTCAAGGTAGGGTAGTTCACTCTCACTGGCGTTTCGGCGGATGCAAAACTTCGATTCTCTGAATTGAGTTCAAATGTAAAGAGATTTCACTCCTCTCCTCGCGGGTTGCAACTTGGGGAATAGGCTGCGCTATCGTTGACCTTAAAGTTACGGCCTCTGCATCAGAAAGCCAGATCATTGCTGGTTCACGTGTAACCGCCACAAGCAAGCCTTCAAAGCCATATGCAGGTTCAACAATAACTCTCACTTTTTTGCCTATGTTTCGTTCAAGCATGTGGAAGACTGTGATCGGCAATTCCTGCTCTGGCATACAGTTCGCAAAACATTATAATTAGCGGTTTAAAGATAAAGAGCTTGCCCCTAAAAATTAGCAGCCACGCATGGGTCTAGTTCATCATTAATGATTTTCTTCTCGCCGTTTTTGGCATTTCTCGTGCAAAATGTGATACTAAGTTTGCCCCGACATTTTCATAGAATAGGTATTATTGGCGACCTTTTATTCGCTACGTTTTAATATGAATTGCCTAATACTGAATCCACTTTAGGTTGAGAACGTGGAAAAAGATCAGGTGCTTGAGCATTCAATCAATCAAGCTGTTAAGCATTATTCGTCAATGTTTTTTCTTCCATCAATAGGGAAAGTCGTCTCCGCGCTAGTATTGCTTTACGTTTTTGGCGCCAGCGCTTCTATTTTAGTCCTGTCGCCTTCCATTTCAAGTGTCATCAGTGGATTACTGACAGGTTTATTGCTGTTTGCCGTAACTTTGTTAGTTGATTTCATAATCAGCGAAGCAGTTCTAGTGGAACCCATCTTCAATTTTAGGCGAGCATTAACTTTTTCGCTTTTCTGCTGGGTGCTTTGGTTACCGTTCATTTTTCTAGGCGCATTGCTTGGTTACTTTCTTGGGGCTGAGGTTTGGGTAAAGTTCTGCCTATTTGGGTTAGCTGCTGTCCTAACGCTTAGGTTCATCGTTTTTAATGCNCTTCTTTCGAATGATTTTCTTAGAAAAACTCTTGCTGCAGTACTTTATCCGTTTACCTGTTTAATCCCGCTAGTGCTTTTGTGGGCGCGGCTCGGGGTTCAAGTTGCATCTTTTGCCGCTTTCATAGTCATTTCGCCATTCGTTTGTTTCCTTTCAGCCTTTTATTTGCTTCTTTTGATTGAGAGAGTTGGAAAAAAGAGGTACAATCTACCCGCCTTACGGCTGTTCAGAGCTTTCATGCTTAATTGGGTTGCAGGTCTTAACGAACCCTTTGAACAAATTCTTGAAGCTTTTGGCTGTGACGTCGACATAAAGGTTCGGATCTTGAAATTTCAGTCAGCGAAGCCAAAAGCAGCAGTCGTGGTTTCTCTTGTTCATCCAGGACCCTTTAAAAACATTGGAAGCAGCTTGCTCCCATCAATGGTTAAGCAAGAGTTCGAGAAAGTCTTCCACTGTAATACCTGCGCGCCCTTAGGGATTACGGGTCACGAGTTTGACTTAGCTTCCAAGAGGCAATGTTACAGGCTAATAAAGGAAACTGTGGAAAAAGCTGTGTTCAACAATCAAGGCAATCTCGCTACAAGGTTTCATAGAAAAGCGCAACATGGCGTCAGCGTATCCTGTCAACTGTTNGGGAAAACTGCGCTATTCACGATCACGTTAGCACCGAACACAACCGAAGACATGCCAAAGCAACTGGACACCGTGTTATATGAAGAAGCCAAAAAGCGTGGGTTACAATGCACCGTGGTCTTGAATGCGCATAACAGCATCAATGATGATACAGAGGTCAGCGTTTTGGCTGACACCGTGAGGGATGTTGCTTTAAGTTGTCTGGATGAAACGCGCCTTTTAACATTTGAACCATTTGAAGTTGGGTCGGCCACAGTATATCCGAAAGACTTCACACTGAAAGATGGTATGGGCCCTGGCGGAATTACTGCTGTAGCCGTCAAGGTTGGCGCCCAAAGAGTCATCTACATAGTCATTGACGGTAACAATATGATATCGGGGTTGCGTGAAAAAATCCTTAAATTGTTATCTTCAATGGGCTTCCAAGATGGCGAAGTGCTAACTACAGATACACATGCTATGACCACGCTTGTTCTGGGGAACCGTGGATATCGAGCGATCGGCGAAGCCATAGACCATGATAAACTAATGCTTTATATCCGAGAAGCTGCTGAAGCCGCATTGAACAACTTGGCGCCCTGTACTGCCTACAGCTCCGAGATAACCGTGTATGGACTGAGAGTCGTCGGCGAGAACCAGTTGAAAACCCTTGCGCAGCTTCTTGAATCAGCCATAACAACAGCGAAACGTTCGCTGCTTCCAATATTTGGATTTGAGAGTTTAATCCTGCTATTGCTGCTCACCACAATCAAGTGACACCGATTTTCTCGGTTATGCCGTTATAATTAACAATCATCGGGCTACTACAGTCGACGAATTAGAGGTCAAAATACGACTTAGCTACTGAAAACGTTAAAAATCCAGCCGCTTTCATGCGGCATCTGCTTTTGCAAAATCTTACCTAAGCAAGAAGCTGTTTTCACTTGACCTTGCTTGCCCAATATATTTGCTTAGTCATGCTTTAAACGTGGTATGTTCTTTTCCGCTCAACTATTTGATCACGTGCGGAAGCGCACCTTGCGGCTTCATCAACGTACGGGTATTTCGATGATCAGATTGACACCGCTTTTCCGCTCGCGAAAGCATAGATAAGAATAAAGACAAAAATAAGTGTGCAACTTTACGGCAATTGTTGAAGAAGACTACCTTTACTTGATTATTTGTTAACTACGCTTTTAGGCGGATACGCCTGTTTCTCTCTCTTTTCCTGACTTAGCCGTGGCTTCGCATTTATTGAGAATTTTTGTTTCTCTTGAGCGCCGCACTGGTTTTCTCCTTAATTCTGTTCCGCAAACTTCGCATTTCACCAACTGCGAATCTGCTCGGTACCTTCTATGACAAGCAGGACAATACTTTATCCAATGAAGCAGTTTGCGTATTCCAAAAGTCGCGAGGGATGCGTGTGCAACTCCAAGATGACCCGCAACATTTTGTATGGCGTAGTCGTCGCTGATAATGAGAGGTTCGTAGCCTTCCTGCAGTATTTCAAACGCAAGAGCAAGTAATTGTATATCAGTTTCTGACAACACGCCGAAATCTCCCACGGCACTAGCCGCTTCTTTGACCTCTGCGATGTACTTCTCTGTGGGCGCTCTAACTTTCAGTTTTCCGCTTTCAACAGCGGTTTTAAACCGTAAATCAAAAACAGCTCTACCTACAATTTCTTCTTGAACTTTTGGCACGGTTAACTGTGCCGCTTGTGCTGAAAGAGGGTCAAACCCTGAGAGGAACGCGGAAGCGTCTAGTATCAGAATTCTGCTTTTTGGCGTTTCCTTGATTTTTCATCCCATACCTTTAAAGAGAAGTCGACTTCTCAGTCTGTGATAGAAATTCTCCTTGAACCTTATAAACGACGTGATGTTTTTTGAACGTGTGACCGTAACCCTCGGTTGCGCAGACATTACAGGCTGCCGATAGTTTCCGTCTATTAACACCAGCAACCTTTTGGGTCTAGTGCCTTCAATGGTAACCTCAGACGAAGCTGGGAAAATTAATGAACGGAAAACTGTTAACGAGCATATTGGGGTCAATATGAAGGCATCGACGTTGGGGTCAAGAACAGGACCGCCTGCCGAAAGGGAGTATCCTGTTGATCCTGTCTGTGTTGACATTATTACCCCATCCGCTTCGCATTCAAGTATCAACTTAGCATCTTTGAAAATTTTTGCGTAAAGGATTTTCGAAGGCTCCCCTGTTGTGATCACTACATCGTTTAAAGCGTCTGGCAGAGTTACTCCATCTGCGCAAACAGCGAGCTTTGCGCATTTTTCAATTTTAAATTCTCCTTTAAGGACTTTCTCAACTGCCTCATACACGCCTTTGGGTTCGACTTCGGTTAGAAACCCCCTTACGCCCATGTTAACTGCAAGTATGGGCGGCTCTGGCTTAGGCAGCGAAACACAAGCCCGCAGGATAGTACCATCGCCGCCAATAGTTATAACGAAATCTGTCTTCATAGTGTTTAATGAGGCAAAGCCCTCCGTGGTTTTTACTCTTCCCTTGAGGGTTTCTTCAAAGAACACTTTCAAACCTTTGGCACGTAGAAAGTCGGCTAGTTCATCTGCAAGTTTTAAAGCTGNAGCTCTGTCATAGCGCACAACGAGTCCGACACTTTTGGACAACATGCCCACCGCGAAAGCAACTGGTTACAGTCTGAGTACTTTCTGTTTTTCTGATTAAAATTGTTACCTATGTTCTTGTGAAGCCAGAACCGTTATGATTGCCTAAATCTATATAATCGTTTGCGGAGGTGAATCGCCCATTCTCGCATCTCACCCCCTTTTTCTTTCCCAGCTAAACTGCAAATCTTAAATTTTGAAGGAAACAATTTACAGTTGACTTGTTCACGAGGTTTGAGGATGCCTGAGTTTCTTGGTGAGTTTGGACATTGCATTGAAATCAAAAAAGAAGCGGTAAAAGCTAAGGTATTTCAAGGAACACCAAATCCCTTGGAGAATCGTTTCCTTTCCGAGTTTCCATCATTATGGAACAAGATCGACAAGCCTGCTGAGCTTTCAGCTCAAGTAAGTGACCTCAATGTTATGGCAGTGGATTCAAGTGTTTACTCTAATTTGCTTTCAACTGGCGGAGTCTTTTATGTTGTGAGGTCTTTGGGTGTTTGCCGTGGTTTTCAGCAGAAATGGCTTGAAAGTGACGTTTTCTTCTCCCGAGGGGGCTCTGTTGCTGAACGCCAGTATCTTACGGTTAAGATGGAGATGGCGGAGTTTCAGGTGGCGTTAGATGCCCTAAAAAAGGGGCTTGTTTGCTCGACCATTTTGATTGATGGCTCGCTGTATGGTCGTTTAGTGCATGTGCCGCTGGAGTCCACGGTTGAAGAAGACCGTTTGCTTCTTCTTAATTACTTTAGAGTTTATCGGCAGTTGCTCGATGTTTGTAAACAGAATGGCGTGATGTTGGTTGGGGTTGCGAAGGAGAGTCGCTCGACTGCTTTTAGGGATTACTTGTTAAATTTGGTTTTCAGGAAAGCGCTTGAGGAAGCAAATCTCGAAGACAGTGACACCAGAATGATAGTGCCTCTTTTTCTGGAAGTTGCTGATAACGCAGGCTTGGGGCTTGCGAAGTTTGAGCGGTTCAAACAGAAGTATGGTGGCAAAGTTGGGGTGATAGAGCTGATTTTTGAGGAGTTGGCTCGTTCTAGGCCTGATTATCAGGTTATTATGCGATATGCAAAGGATGTAGGCTATACACGGCCTCTGCTTTTGGGGGCTTCGCCCCGTTTAGAAAGGCGTTTAAGGCAGTTCCAGTTGCATCCAGAAGAATACGTTAGGAAGAATTTTCCAAATACAATTCGTGAAATGGGGAAAGGCTTAATCAATGAAGCGGCAGGGGTTATCGCTGGTATTGCTGATTTTCCTGCGATTTTGTCGTTTTATGTATTGTTTGATTCCCGTGACTCTCCAATCAGGATTGACGTCCCCTATTATGATAAGCGTTTTATTGATGTGGGCTGGCATAAACCGTTTTCAGCCGATTTAAGCAGGGTCTTGAAGGTGTTAGCGACGGGTTATTGCGGGTTAGATTGCCATAATCTCTGGTTGAAGAACGTTGATGAGAGGGTCAGACTTAAGAAGAAAACGGTTGATAATATCTACGTTCCCTACCTTGAAAAGTTGTTTGGGGAAAAAATAATTCGTGGGAGGAGCTATAGACGTGTCAAGTACCCTTAAAGAAGTCGGCGTGATAATTGGTGAGGCAAGTTCTAACGAGTTTTTCTTTTCGTCTAAACCAAGTGAGATGCCTTCCCGTTGGGAGTATTTGATGACTTTCTCAGATGAGGATCAAGACGGCGTGGTTAAGCGAGTTGAAGTTGTGGCTCAAGTGGAGAGGGTTATTTCTGCTAGCCAAGCTTTGACCAAAGAGTTGGACTTTGACATTATAAAGAAGTTGATTGAGTCTGGGTTGGCTGACAGTAAAGTTTGGGGGAAAGCCAGAGTTTTAGGTTATCTTACTGGTAATGGAGAGTTGCAGTTGCCAAAGAAGGCTGTGACTCCGGGGAAGCCTGTTTATGTTGCTCCAACCGACTTGCTTGAGAAATTCTATAACTATTCTCAGGCTGAGGCTATCCAAATTGGCAACTTGATTACTCGAAGCGAAGTTCCTGTGGCTTTATCGATTAAGGGGTTCCGGCGGCATTTGGCGGTGTTGGCGCAGACTGGTTCAGGGAAAACGTATTTGGCTGGTATTCTGGCGGATGAGTTGCTTGCTAAAGGCGGAACATTGGTTATGTTGGATCCTCATGCTGATTACGTGTTCTTGGGGCGCGTTTCTGATGGTAAGCGTCATGAATTGTCGGATCGGATAACGGTTTTTAGAAATCCTGCGAGTACGGGTCGATATACAGAGGGGGAAGTTGGCAGAATTTCGCCGTATGAAATTTGTTTTTCCGATTTGGATATCGATGAAATCTGCTTGATTGCTAACATTGGCAAGTCTATGACGAGTATTCGAGAGGGTCTTGAACAGGCGTTTGAGTTTGTGAAAGCCGAAAAAGAGGTGTTTCAGCCAGAAGACCTCCTTGAAGAATTAGAGGCTGCAGAAGAGTGGAAGAAACTTGAAGGTGACGTTAAGCGGAAGATTCCGGGTGCAAAGGCGGCTAAGAAGTACATTAAGCAGCTTGTGAAGATGCATGTTTTCACTTCTGCGTCAACCAGCATAGACGCTATGCTTAGGCCTCAGCATTTGTCTGTTGTGGACTTGTCAGGTTTAAGTGATGAAGTGACCGATTACATTGCGTATAGTATTTTGACGGATATTTATGAGAGGGCTTCAAGCAACGAGTTAGAGTTTCCAGTTTTTATTTTTGTGGAGGAAGCTCATCGGTTTATTCCCTGTGAGGGCCGTACGGATTCTAGCCGTATAATTAAGAAAATTGCGGCTGAAGGGCGGAAGTTCGGTGTTTTTTTGGTGGTCATTACTCAGAGGCCTTCAAAGATTCATCCTGATGCGTTGAGTCAATGTAACAGTCAAATTATCTTGCGGATTACCAATCCTGATGATCAAGTGGCGATTGCTAAGAGTTCGGAGCGGTTAGGGCAGACGTTGCTGAGTGATTTGCCCGGTTTGAACACGGGTGAGGCGGTGATTGTTGGCGAGATGACTCGTGCTCCAGTGATGGTTAAGATTAAGAAGCGGCGTACCAAGGAGGGCGGAAGCGACATTGACATAGTTGCCAAGATGAAGGTTGCGATCGAAAAGGCGAGTCAAGAAACCACTGAGAATGAGAGTAGCCGCTTGAGAAGTGAACTTCAGGGTTTCATGACTGATTCAGAGTAGGAGGCAATGCAGACGGTTAGAATCGCTCATTTAAGTGATACTCATCTTGGCTACAAGCAGTACGGCTTGGAAGACAGAGAGCGTGACATCTACAGCAGTCTTGAAGAGATCGGGGATAAAATCTTGGAGGCGCATGCTGACATTGTTGTTCACACGGGGGATCTTTTTGATTCGTCTCGGCCGACGCCTCAGGCGTATCGTGCATTCAAAAAGTTTCTAAAAAGGATCGGTGGAAGGGTCAAGGTTTTTGCGGTTTTGGGTGATCATGACAGGCCTAAAAGTCAGGGGTTGGCGCCTCATTACTTGTTTGATGATCAAATCCAAATTTTAGGAGTAAATTGGACTGCCCAGCAGCAGGTTCTTTCTGTGGGTGGACGGGATGTTTTGGTTGCAGGACTCTCTAACGTGAGTCGAACTTATCGTGTAATCATGCAGGAGGAATTGAAGAAGCTTGCCGATCTTGATTTAAGCGGCAAAGTGGCGGTCTTGCTTTTGCATGAGGGTATAGACAGATTTCTTCCTTACGAGGGTGCTTTTGAGCTTGGGTTGGATGAGGTTCCTAAGAATTTTGATTATGTTGCCATGGGGCACTTGCATTCTCGCATTAAGGCTTCAGTGGGCAGGGGTGAATTGGCGTATCCAGGTTCCAGCGAAATTATCAGCCGAAGCGAAGTCGATGAGTGGAGGAAGAACGGCAAAGGCTTTTTCATCGTTGATGTGGAACAGGGCAGAGTCGATGTGCAGCCCGTTAATCTTGAATGTATAAGGCCTCAGCTTGAGGTCAAACTAAAGTATTCCCGTTTAGACGAAGAATTGGAGCGTTTAGCGAAGTCGCTTAATGGTTTTGAGAAGAAGCCCCTTGTTCATGTTAAGATTGAAGGGAAGAACATCGATAGGCAAAGTGTCTATTCCGCTTTGAATGAGCATTTGGCGGGTTTGGTTTTGCAGTTTAGGCAGGAGTTTCTTGATGAAGCTGTGGAGCGGCTTCCAGAAGTTAAGTCTGGTGCTTTCCAAGTTAGTCAGGTGATTCAGGAGTACTTCAAGGAGCCAGCGGTTTCAGGTTTAGCGTTAGAGCTCTGGCGGCACCTTCGGGCAGGCGATGTTGATGAAGCCAAAGTTGTGGCAGAAGACTATTATCAACGGGAGAATCCAGCATGATTCTGACCCAGATTACCCTTGAAGACTTCATTTCCCATAAGAAGTCGCAGATTGATTTCGGCTACGGCATAAACATCATAGTAGGACCTAATGGAGCAGGCAAAACCTCGATTTTGGATGGCATAAGCTTCGCCCTATTCAACGACTCTGAAAATCGGGGGAAAAAGGAGAACCTGATAAATTCCAAAGCCAAAAAATGCAAGGTTGCCCTCGGTTTTACTGAAGCTGGCGTCGCCTACTCTGTGGAGCGTTCGTTGGAGCGTAACAGATCTCCCATTTGCGGTTTCTATCAAATTGTGGACGGAAAGAAACTAATCAAATCGACTACGGCTCGAGCGTCTGACGAAGAGATCAGGCGGGTTCTGGGAATTGACAAGAACCTGTTTTTGCAGTCTATTTATGTGCGGCAGGGAGAGATTGAGGCGTTGGTCAATGCGAAGCCGGCTGAAAGAAAAGAGCTAGTATCTAAGCTGCTTGGCGTCGAAGACTTAGAGCGCGCTTGGAACGGGATGAAAGATGTTATCCAAGTTTATCGTGATAGAAAGAGTTCTCTTGAAGGCGCTCTGAAACGTAAGCCAGATGTCGAAAAAGAAAAAGCTGAAACAGAATCCAAAATTAAACACCTTGAAAAGCTGCTTGGCTCGAAGGAAGCTGAGAAGAGCTCCCTTGAATCTGAGGTTGTAGCTTTCAAAGAAAAGCTTGGGGTGCTTGATCAGAAGAAATCGGATTTTGAAAAGCTTGACAAACAAAAATGCATACTAGAGCAGAAAGTTGCGGGCTTTGAGACTGAGTTAGAAACTCACACTGGAGAGTTGAATAATGCCCTTCTTGCGGAGCAAACCATTCAGATGTTTGAGCCTCAAGTGGCAAAGCTCTCTGCATTGGAATCTTACGTCTCTACTTTTTCTGAAAAGACTACAATCGAGGGGAGTATTTCAGATTTAGATAAGCAATTAACTGAGATTAGGTGTTTGAAGAGCGCCGTTGAACAAAACAAGCAAGGGTACACGCTTTACCGCGAGGCTGAGGCTAATCTGCTTGAGAAGAACAGGCTTAGGAAAGAGTTTGAAGGGTCCGACACCGCTTTAGGTGAAGCTAGGCGCTTGCTTGAAAAATACCTGCGGGAGAAAGAGAAACGTGGTAATCTTCTTTCTCGGGCGATCGAAAAAACCTCTAAGGCCTTAGGTGAACAAATATCGGTCGAGAATATTGATGACGTATTGCTGAAAGTCGGGGCTTTTCATGAGGAAAGAGTTAGAGCGCTTGAAGCCGAAAAACAGACGCTGAATGAAAAGACCATTTCTCTAAAGCAGCGAGTTACTGATCTCGATTTTAATATTTCTAAGTTATCGTCAGACGCTGAATCTAAGGCTTGCCCAACATGCGAGACTGAGCTTACAAAAGAACGCATCATTCAGTTATTAGCCAAGTATTCTGAAGAGAAGAAAGCTGCCGAAGCTCACATAATCGAGCTGGGTGAGACGCTTTCTAAACTGGAGACAGCTTTCAAAAGCGAGAGGGACTATGGCAAACAGCTTCACGCCATCGATCCTGAGCAGCTTCATAGCTTGTCGGCTGGGTTTGAAGAGGCAAAAAGTGATGTTGCCGCGCAGCAGGCTGAAGTTGAACGACTTAGCCAATTGAGTGCTTCTTTGGCTGAAATTGACGGGCAAATATCTCAGCTTGAAGAAGAGAAGACTCGCTGGGAGGATGCTTTCAAAGAGTATAGTTTTGCTGAGAAGCAGCTTGGCAGACTTCCAAGCGAAGAGGCCGTAGACGCTGAAAAACAGCCTTTGGTTAAGTCGTTGGAAGAATTCGAAACGCGATTGGCTTGTTTCGTGAAAGAGTTAGGCTACATGCCTGAAAACGCAAAGAAGGACCTAGAGCAGTTGCGGCTAATCCGTCAGAAGTATGATCAGAACCTTCCGATAGCAAGGAGGAAAGCCGAGTTTGAATCTTTGGTCAGGGAGACTTCGATTAAGCTGGAAGAAGCGCAAAAAGGTGTTTTAGCGCTTGAGGCCCAGATCAAGAAGCTTGGTTACGATGAAGCTGAGCATAACCGTGTAAAAACCGATTTCCAAACTTCAGAAGCTAAGTTGCGGGAGCTAGAGAAAGAGCTTGTTAGGTTGGAGCAGGAAAAAACTGGTTATCAAACGCAAGCAACAAAACTTGACACTGAACTTCAGGCCCTTGAAAAAACTTCAATGGAGAAGCAGCAAGTAGAGCGGTACATATCTGTCCTTAACAGAATCAGGGATGCCTATGGCAAAGACGGCATCCAAAAATTCATTCGAGCCAGAGCCCGTCCCGTCTTGGAGAAGGCTACGCGGGACCTGTTTGAACGCTTTAACCTGTCCTATTCAGACGTGAAAATCGACGATGGCTACAACATTAGCGTTCTTGGACCGGCTGGGGAGCAGGACATTGACCAGATCAGCGGCGGCGAACGTGTTGCCCTTGCCATTGCGTTGCGTTTAGCTATTGCACAGGTGCTCTCGGGAAAAGTTGAGACCATAATTATGGATGAACCCACTACGCATCTTGATGAGGAACGCCGAAAAGAGCTTGTCAACATCTTAAACTCGTTCTTCAGAGAAGGCGGCAGAATAATACCCCAGATGCTTATAATTACTCATCACAACGAAATACAGGAAGTAGCAGATATAGTGTATATCGTGAAGAAAAATGGAGGATACTCCTGCATAGAAGCACTCTTGCAGTGAAGACAACATCTGCAAAGTTGAGCTTATTCTCAAATAAATCGAGAAGAGGAGTATTAACGTCTTTTTTCTGAGGGATAGGTGCCAAACAGTTTTATTATTGGACGCTTTAGAAGAAGGTGATGAAGACAGTTCATAGAATAATTTTTGGCGATTCGCGTGAGATGAAGGATCTTCCAGATGGCTCTGTGGATTTGATGGTGACTTCGCCGCCGTATCCGATGATTGAGATGTGGGATTCTATTTTCTCCAAGCAAAACGAGGCTGTATCGAGTGCGTTATGTGCTGGTGAAGGGGATAGAGCGTTTGAGTTGATGCATTGTGAACTGGATAAGGTTTGGCGGGAAGTTTACCGTGTTTTAAAGGATGGCGGGTTCGCTTGCATCAACATAGGTGATGCGACGAGGACTATCGGCGGAGAATTCAAGTTGTATGCGAATCATGCTAGGGTGCTGCAGTGTTGTTTGAAGTTGGGTTTTAGTTCTTTGCCTGCGATTCTTTGGAGGAAGCAGACGAATGCTCCTAACAAGTTTATGGGTTCTGGGATGTTGCCTGCGGGTGCGTATGTTACTTTGGAGCATGAGTATATTTTGGTTTTGAGGAAAGGTGGCAAGCGCCGGTTTAGAAATGAGGCGGATAAGTTGCGTAGGATGCGGAGTGCGTTTTTTTGGGAGGAACGGAATTTGTGGTTCTCGGATGTTTGGGAAGATTTGAAGGGTACTCGGCAGAACAACATTGATAAGAGCATTCGGGAGAGGAGTGGGGCTTATCCGTTTGAGTTGGCTTATCGGTTGATTAACATGTTTTCCCTTAAGGAGGATGTGGTTCTTGATCCTTTTTTGGGGACCGGCACGACCATGGTTGCTTCTATGGCGGCTGGTAGAAACAGCGTTGGAGTAGAAATTGATCCTGAATTTAGGGAGCATGTTTTTTCAAGGTGCATGGGTGTTGTAGGTTTTGCTAATCAGCTGATAGAAGCCAGACTGCTGAGGCATGTGAGCTTTGTGCAGGAGCGTGTTAAGGCTAAGGGTGCCTTGAGGTATTTTAACAGGTTTTATGGTTTTCCTGTTATGACAAGTCAGGAGACGGAGATAGTTTTTGATGAGTTAAGCAAGTTTAGTGCTATGGGTGACTGTGTTTTTGAAGTTGAATATAAGGAAAAACCAACTTGGTTTTTCAAGAATGATTCGATGTTAAGCAAGGAAAATTTGTCATTGACTGATTGGACTTAGTTCTTTTAGTCTTTTGATTTCCTCTGAAATTTCTTTAATTACTTCTGTGTTGTGGATTGCTTTTCCTTTGTCGGTTTTGACGGAAATTATGTAGAAGACTTTACCGCCGTATTTTTCTGTGAATTTCTTATGTGTTTCCTTTTGGAACTGGTATTCATTGATAATTTGTGGGATGTAAGCGAATCCAGCAGGTTTTATCTGTAGTCCTATGTATCTGCCGTTGATTTTTATGAAAAAATCCACATTGTAGAGGCGATCCCATTCGTCTGGGGCGGGTTCAATTTTAACGCCGAGTATGTTTTGTAGTTGCCCGTAGATTGTTTGGATTTCTGATTGGTAACCATCGAATGTTCTGTTGATTACCAGTTCAATGACGAAGTCTATGCAGTCTTCTTCGGTTAGCTGCTCGATTTCTGCTCTGCAGACTTCGGTTACTTTGATGTAGAGCTTTTTCCCGATTTCTTCAAGCTGTTCCTTTGTACGTACGTTTTTGAAATAGTAACTTCTCCAATCTTCTAGTGTTTTTGGCGAGCATTTGCGTATTTCTTCAGCAACATGCCCCACATGCCGCGGTCTGTTTAGCTGCCAGCGCATGTTCGCTTGATTTAGAATCCACTCCTTAGGCAAACAGACTCCTCGTAAATTGAACTGCTAATTCTATATCTAAACCTAATATGCTTTGCTTAAAATTGACTTAACATCTGTTTTAGAGAATAGATCTCCTATGTTTGATTTGCTTGAGTTAATATCCATAAGCCGTCTTGAGTGATTTTTAATCCTATGGGTTGGGTGAGTGTGATCTGGGTTCCTGGGACATAGCATATCTGTGCATGAGTTATGTATCGCCCCGCCCCTTTTTCTCTACACCATTCCCTACCGACTAGCGGTTCAAGGTCTCCGCTTACGTTTTTAACAAGGTCGGTAGTTTTCTCAGTTAAAACGTGAGCATAGGCATAGAACGTACTTTCTTTAGATTTCAGGGTTGGTTCATAGCTTAAGTCTGTGTCAAAATATTCAAACAAGACTTTTGCTTCAATCATTTCCTTTATTTTGACTTTTCCAAATCCGTAGGTTCTTTCTCCGCCAACTTGGNTCTCTAACTCTGTTAATTGTTGTACATCAAACCTTTTGGAGCCTATTTGGATTTGTTGGCTGTCGAAAAAAAGATACCCCTCAAACAGCATAGGCTTATTCAGGGCAGTAGGTTTTATGAATTCTATTTCGTGAAGTGAACCGTCTTCTGCGCTTTTCTGTTTCTTCTCCATCGATGTAGAACCAAAAGACGATATGAATTTTTGCTCAAATTTTTCCACGCTCAAATTGCCAAATTTTAGTCCTTCAGAACTGACATATTTTGGGGCATACAGGTTATTGTTGTGTTTTATGTAGAAGTACGAAAAGCGGGTGTGCGTTTTCAAAGCGTCTCCTACGGTCTTGTAATCCTCGCTGTGTTTTTGAGCTAATACGTTTGTCAAGGCAGCCCACAGATGTTTGGCGAGAATGTAATACCTTGTTTTGGCTACAGTGCCTAGTTTTGCACCGTACCCTATATGAATCGGCGATTTTGCCTCAAGCGTTACTTTGTAACAGTTCCAGCCCATTTAATCTACCCTTTCATTCGAGTGATTTGGCTCGATACAACGCGTACGTCAGCATCCTTTCCAGAACCTGCTTCACCAGAAACATCTTGTGGATGTCCTCTAGAATTCCGTTGGCTTCGGTTAGTTTGTCTTTAAGCTTAGTGTAGTTCGTGTTATCTGAAAGCAAGTTTACTTGTTTCAACAGTAGGTAACTTTCTTCATGAATCCTTTTGGCGGTTGTTTCATCAATATTATTTTGGGATGGTTTTAGCGAGCCTCTTGATTCTAGCCAAATGATGTAGGCGAAGATGCCGTCTTGCATAAGGATGCCCAGCGCTTTCTGGATGGTGTTTTTGTTGTCCTTACTTTGTGGTATATTAAAGCCGATTTTGGCGCATGCTTTATCGATGTTTTGCCAACTCATACTCGTCACCTTACTACTGTTCTGGGTTCATTGAATGTAGCGTTTTCTGTAGTTGGTTTGCTTGGTTCCATGTTCCTTTGCTTCTTGTCGATACCGAAGATTTTTAGTTTGCCGAAGCCTCTGGTTCCCATTCCGCCTACACCTAAGAATTCGAATAGTTCAAAGCTGGATTCGACCGTAGACATGACCTTGTTTAGGTCTGTGCTTTCTATGCCGAAGCGTTTTGGGTTTTGGTAGTTCATGGTGAAGTAGAGTATGGTTCCTCGTGGGATGGCTTCATAGGTGAATAATGCACCTTCTTCTGCTGCGCCTGTTTCGGGGTTTATGGAAACTGATGTTCTGACTTCCAAGTTTGAATTAACTATTTGATGGAGGACTGAGTCGCTGACTACGACCAGCCTATCAAAGATTTCTTGTTTGTCAAAGCCGCGTTCGCTGAACTTTTTTTCTCCGAAGACTGTACTTGCTGAGATAGTGTGGCTGCCCTCTGTCTGGAGTAGGAGCCATCCAAAGTTTATGTATCCTGTCTTTTCCAGTTTCTTTTTTAGGTGATTAGAGAGTATTGCTGTTTCGCTTTTGTCAAAGTTTTGCCATGATGTTTCTTCGGGTATGTTTAGTTCTTTTAGTTTGCTTGGGCTTGTTACCCACACTGGACCTGCTATGGAAGCTACGGGGAAGAACAGTATCTTTGCGTCTGAGAAGATTGCCATGCCTTGCCTGCTGTGGTCATCGGTAGCATAGCCAAAGGAAACGCATAGTGAGCAGTTGCCGCAGGGTTGGGTTTCGTTTGTTTTTTTGCCTTTGGCACACGCTTGGTTTTTACCTGCTTCTTGGAAGTAGGCGTATGTTCGTGCTGTGCCTTCGATGCTGGTGCCGGGGATTTTTGGGATGCCGTCGAAGTCTCGGAGTATGGGGTTGTCTACGCGTCCCAGCGTGTAGCCGCCTGTTCCGACATGGATGGGGTCGACTGCCATGCCGAAGTACGTTTTTCTTTCAAATATTCCGTTCATTTATTCCACCTCTTTATTGTATGACTTTAAAGTTAGAAATAACTCTACAACATCAAAAAACATCCCTGAGAGAATAGCTTCCGTTAACTTGTTTCTTTCATCAGGAGATAATCTGTCTTTACAGATGTTGGCAATTGACGATTCAACAAGTTTCCTATATGTTTCGTCAACGGCAGGACTTGTTGTCATGGTTTGCCCCCTACGGAACCAATCTTCAATTTTTGTTATACAAGCATATTCGAGTTTCTTGATTTGCGATCTTGTGAGTTTTCCTTTTTCTGGGCTTATTATGTCCCAGAGTTCATTCATTTTTTCGATGTCTTTTAACAAGTAAGGTCTCATGCCGAAGGCTCCCAGTAGCTGGTGCTGTCTCTTTTTGTTATCTGAGAAAAGATGGAACCTTTCGCTTGTGGCTCCTAAGAAATGGAAGTCAAACAAGCTGGGATATATCTGCAAAGACATGCCTGCTTTGGTATCTTTGATGTTTAATATTGATCCGAGGTTGCCCAATTCAAAGTAAGTCTCTTTTTTCTTAACATCAGGATTATCTGTTGTAACAATGAAATTGGGGTAATACAGGTCTTCACTGTTGTCGCCTAATTTATCATCGATTTTCCATTTGTATTTCACTAACCACTTGTCTTTGGTGCATAGCAGTTGCTGTTTGTCTTTGTTGTCTTCTTCCAAAACTAATTCTGAAGCGCTACTACCTTCAACTTTGAATATGCGTCTTTCAGACGATAAAGACAATAGGTTATCTGCAAGTTTTGCCATAACGTCCATTGCTATGTACAGTGGGAATTTTCTTTTGAAAAACAATATGCCCATGTTAAGCGGTAATCTGTCAGCTACCTTCCCAAAGCATTCCTGATACTTTGGCAAGTATTCTTTCTGTATAATGCTGAGGGCTAGTTCTGCTGGTACAAGTGTGACAAACAAGTTCGGAGACACCAAGATTGTTCTAACTGGAATGTATTTTTCAAAACTGTAAGACTCTATACCTAAAGCGATTTCTTCTCTATTGTTTCTCTTACCTCTTATAGTCACAAATGTTTCGTTTGAAGCTTGAAGTTTCTCAACGATTTGTTTAATGAATTCTTGTTTTTCTTTTAACAATACCCCTTTTGATTTTTCCTTTGTAACGCCGCTTTGTGCATAATGCTCAAGCCTTATTGTTGTGTAAGCATATTCTCCATCCCAGAAGAGATCGCTTTTTGGAAGTTTTGTTTCTGAATTATACCTATCAACATCAAGCATGCCAAAGTTTACCGTTTTCAGAAAGCTTTCGCCTTCTGCGCTTAAGGGGTTTGGCTTGAACTTCAATCTTAAACAATAATCACCAGTGTATATGTGGACATTTTCTGCCGTTTTGTTAGAGAGGTTTTTGAAGAAAGCTTGGATTTCTATCCACATCTTTCTTAAACGAGAAGGTGATGCTGACTTTGTCATCAACACCTCAAGAATTCTCGCTGGATCTTTGCTATCTGACTTTTTACAGATACTATCATATATGTCACTTAAGGCTTCTCGCTGCGGCGGGAAATTTAAAAACGGATAAAGCATCTTTGCGGTATCCTTATTGTTTGTAAGCGAACTTGCATCGATTTTTGAGGTTGCTAATAGAATGCTTGCGTATTTATCAAAATAGTTTTTGACCTTTGTTCCGTCGTTTAGGGTATATTCTAATTCTTTGGCTTTATGTTTCATAATATCCTGTACTGACTTTATGTATGTGGTCTTAAGTCGTGTTCCATCAAGCCATTCTTGCAGTGGCAACGCGCCAAAAATTAACGCTAAATTTCCATTCTCATCAGCAATTTCGTCTATCCAAACTGTCTCTAAAGAGATTTTCTTCTTTGAGGTGTTTGATGCTCCCTCTCTAATTCTTTCCATACAAAAATTGCAGAGTTCTTCACCTTTTGATTTAGGTCGTCTTCCACATTGAGCACAGACTTCATTGCCGTTGACTTTCTTATCCCAGCTAGAAACCCATTGAGGCATTATTTTATCCTGAATTGGCATCGTTGCTTTTTTCTCGAGATTCCTAATTACTTGACGTATGATTTTGTTTGGGTATGCTTCGGCTTCGCTTAGTTCGACAATTGGTATTATGGAGCCTTCGCTAATCTGATTTATAGTTTCTATTACTTTCTCCGTTAAGCAGTTTAGAATTGTTTCATCGATTTTATTTGAAACTAGAACGCAGAGAGAGTTCTGGTCCTCATATATTACGTTTCCAACGGGGTATTCGAATTCCAATAACACTTTGAGTTTTCGTTTAAATCTTGCAATCAGTTGCTTCCTGCCTATAAGCCCTGATAATGACTGAGCCTCGGCCAGAAATTTGTTAGTATTCCATCCTACACCTAGGATTTTTAGTTTAACTTTCCAATGATTGTCGGTTGGAATCAAATCCTCAAGTTTGATTGAGAAATTAGTGAGAACATCGCCCGACAACAAAGCCTTCATAATCGAAGCTGTTGCATACGAATGATGCCATAAAGAAATATCATTTGCTGCTCTCCGCGTTTCAGCTAGGGCATTGTCCATTTTTTTAAAGGCAAAAAGCACCCTATCTCTAAACTTTTTAGTGTTAGGCTGATTCTTATATCCTTTCCAAGCTTCAGATAATTCTCGGTAAAATTCTTCCCGCAACTCATCCAAATCTGCAATTTCTGTTTCCTTTCCAAAAACAGTTGAGGCGTATGTCTTTTTTTCTTGTTTGGCAAGGGGCATGTTTCTATCGTCAGAAGCGTCTTTTTTATCGGAAATTCGAAGCAAGGCGATTAGTTTGGTTTCTGGGTTTTCTTTTTTAGTCTTTTTCTCTTCCTCTGTTTTTTCATGTTTCTTTACGAATGATGCAATATTTTCTTTTTCCAGTGCCCATTCATTAACCGCTTTTTGCAGTTCAACTTCATCGAGTATGTCTCTATTCAATGGATCTCTGTAAATTGTTGCAAAATTATGGAAAAACAAGTCATTTAATCCTATTTTTTCTATCAGTTTTGCTTCTTCGAGAATGGCTAGATGATCGTACTTTACTTTCTCATTCTGAAGCTTCCCTATAGGGAACCTGTTATCACATTTACCTATGTCGTGCAGAAGACTTGCTATCTCTAGAATGGCTATTATGCCGTTGTGTTGTTTGAGCTTTTCGAGTGCTTCGTAATTTTGGATGCCCATTTAGCCGCTCACCAATGTTCTAATGAGTCGATCTATATGATTTTTGTAAGTGTCAAAGTTAGACTTCTTTACTTCGTCAGAATCAATGCAAAAGTCTATCCCGTCTTTTACAACGCTGTATCCGCTTGTTTTTTTGGCTGCGAACCCGTAGGTTAGAAGCATCGCTGGAACGGCTTCCTTCAAAACCTCTAAATCACCTTTCATTTCCTCTATGGCTTTTTCCTTGGCGGGTTTATCTTGACTTCTGAGTGCTGGAAGAAGGTCAAATGGGAAATACAAAAGCGAAAAAGTCCCGCAGGATCCAGCCGGCACTGTTTCGAATAGAATTGGTCCTCTGCGAGGGGTTCGGGTATCTCGTTTTAGCGGTGTAATAACATCCAAAGAAACTTGATTAAGGAAAGTAGAGTAGAAAAACAATCTTCCTTGCTTTGCTTTCTGTTTTTCTTTTTGATTTCCAAAGAGTCTTTCTACGACCAGTTCGGGTTTACATAAAGCATGCTTTGAAACCCATCTTAGTGAGCCTTTCCAACTGCTCGATCTAATCAGAGGTATCTTGAACACTCGATCTTTCGTGATTGGGTTATCTATAATGTAGAAGCCCTTGTCATCATGGCTAGCATAGGGTTTTCTTAAGGTAAATCTAATCTTTATAGTGTGTGAGCCCTCAGGTAATTCGCTGGGTTCTAGTATGGGCTCGTTTATTGCTAACTTACTGAGTTTTTCTATGCTGTTTTTTAGCTCTTCTGTAATTTTGCCGGTTCTAATGAGTTCTTGAAGTTTTTCCTTCCCATGATTCTTGTTCTTTGCGAGGAAAAGTCCAATTAAATCTGCTTTAGCTGCTACACTATTTACTGATTTATCGATTTCAGTCTCTTTTACGTCGGAACACTTGGAATCCCAAAATTTAGCATAGAAATCGTGACTCAAAGCAGTTGCCCTCCAAATTTTGGTCCAATTTCTTTAACACTGACTTTCAAAGGTATATCATAATTAACCGAGAGATAAGCGGGGAGCTTCTGTTTAAGAGCCACTTTTAAATTGTTAATCTCATAGTCTTTCAGCGAATATCCGAACACTCTAATTTCAACAGTTGATGCGTCTATTTTGTATCCATGAGAAACAAAGACCCTTGCCCCTCTTTCTCTCTCACCAAATATTTCATGCCTTCTATATCTGTCGGCGATAGTGGATCTAATTGTATCTCTCACATGAAAAGCGATAGGAAGAAAATTGTGGCTTTCCCAATAGTCATTCCAGATATTCGTAGTTCCTTCAATTCCCCAAAGGAGCTGTCGATTTATTATTTCTCGGGTTGGCTTATCAAAATTGAGTTGGAACTTGGAGAAGAAGAAATCTGACAAAACTGGAACGTTGTTTTTTGCGAAACCGCTCCTTAACGAGAACTCTTTCGATTTTATAGGTTCTAAACCTTCTATTTGTACAACGCCATTACCTTGAGCGGTTTTGGCGCCCAACGCTGTATATTCGTTGATTATTTGCAGTGTTCTGCGGAAATATGTCTCCTCGTTAGTTTTCATGGCTCTAAGTGGAACTATTTTTATACTGAATTCTCCTGATAGCCCAGAAACATATCGATTTAAAAAGCGGCGTTGCCCTCTAATTGTTCTCATCTCCCTTGTTCTTATTCTCAATTGTTGTAAGGGCTTTAGTTTGGCATCGGAGAAAATTTCTAACCTAAACTTTCTACTCCACCCAGTACATCCAAAAAGTTCGCAAGCGCTACAATGTTTTTCAGCATTACACGTCGAGTCGGTTGGGTCACAAGCATCTTTTTCATAAGCCCTTAAAAGGTTCTCATACCACCATCTTAACGAACCGATTATTCCCGTCTCTCTCAAGTTTGGGCTGTCGCGGTCTATGTTGCCTGTCCAGAGGGAGGTGAGAGTTCTGAGTTTGATTTCTATCAAACGCTGGGTTGCCTCATTCTATATTTATGATTTCAATTTAAATATTTACACATAATTGATTGTTTTCTTGGCTTCTCTTCTCAAGTAACCCAAAAAGCATAAAACTGCAAACAGCCAAGAACACAATAGAGGAGCAATGTCAACCCGAAAAAAGCATTTTTGCGAAGTCTGCGGCAAAGAAATAACCCAACAAGAGTACGAGGACTATGAGGGCATGTGCTGGGAATGCTGGGACAACCAGTTGACTGAGGAATCTGACTCCATGTTTGGAGACCTAATGTAGCATCTGCCCCCTCTGAGAGCTTCAACGAATGGTTGAGTAGAACAACAAACTGACTTTTCGGCTTGTTTTTCTTCCAATTTAGCTGTTATGTGTTCAAAGGTTACTGCTACGCCTTTCCTTAAGTTCAAGAGTCTTTGAAAGAAGAAAAAACAACAATTTCCGTGGGAACAGCCATTTTTTCTTCTTCCAAACTGTGTGCCTACCGTGAATTGGTATAGGAGTTAGCGACGCCCGGGGGTTGCTATTCCCAGATAGGGTGTTCTCCTGTCCTTTGGAGTGTACTGTTCTCCTAGAAATCTGAATGCTTCTGGACTCCATGAGGCAACCTCGTCCCCGTCGTTTGATAGTTTAGGCAATAGTTGCGGGTACTCTCTGAGAAACCGTTTAGCCTCCTCAACAATCCATGGTTCGTCATCGTAATCGAAGGTTTCTGATTTGCCGTCTTCCGCAACAAGTTTGTCTCGTATTCTTGCAGCACAAACCAACGCCTCCCCCAACCTGATTCTTACGTCACGGATAAGCTCAGCCGTAGGGTTAAACCAGCCTGTTTGAGTTGCCAGCTTATACGCCAGCTTTTCAGCTTCATGAGGTGTGATGCCTGCTTCAACGGCGATTTCATCAACCGTGGGCATCCTAAGCAGCACAGTCTTTAAACGCTCAATAATAGCGATGATACGGGCGGCATCAACATCCAACAGGTACTCCTGCCCAGGCAACATGTACCATGTGGTCCAGTTCTTGCGCCCTTCCACCCGCCTGGAAACGCCAACCGCTTTACCTGCACTTTCTAGTTCATTGAGCGTTTTCTGTAGCTTCTTTTGTGACATAACCTTGGGGCATAACTGCTTAACAAGGCTTTTTCTCTGCTTAGGGCCCTCTTTGAGCAAATCTAACACAGCTTTCTCGTAAAGCGACACAGAAACGCCTCCGTACACTCGAGTTTCCAAGTTGGAACCTTTGCAGTCTATTGGCAACCGACTTTACTCTTAAGTGTTGTGCAAACAAAGGTGAACAAAAATGCCTCAAAAAGAAAACCGCAAAATCGTCAGAATCGGCAAAACAAGCATGGGCATAATCCTGCCTAAGGCGTGGCTGCGCTACTTTGCCCTAAACGCAGGCGACAAAGTGGAAGTCATCAGCAACGGTTGCGTCACCGTGAAACCGTTAGCTAAAATCTGCCAAGCGGAGGAGTAGACGTGGACAAGCAGGTCGAATTCTTAGTCAAGCTGCGTGACGCCTCACTGATGATTGCTGACGCCGCAAACGAGTATATAGACGCTTTAGCACCGCCAGAAGTAAAAGAAACCGCAAAAGCAACAACGGCAGTCCAAGAAGCCGCCTTCACCGCACTGCGGTTTGAGCCGCAACAGGGCGCCAAACTCGGCCAATTCGAAGTCGCCTACAAGCAAAACAACCTCCAAGACAAGTGGCAAAGCGCCTACAACATCCTACGTAACAGCAACGCCATAATAAAAGACCGCTACCACGGCGAAACCTACCAATACAGCTACTGGCTTTACGGCGAAGACAAAATCTACCGTCAAAAACTCAAAACTTAGGAGCCCACTTCACCGATGGCTGAAACCAAAATAAACCCCATTCAACCAGACAAAGTGCAGTGCCCAAACTGCGGCGCCTCAGTACAGCGCAACGCCAAGAAATGCCCCAAATGCCAAGCAGGCATAGAAAAACCGATTTTGGTTCCCAAACCAACAGTTGCCACAAACGAGTTTTTAGCCGAGGAAATTTGGAACCGCAAAGACCCACCCCAATACCTAATCTACCATTACAGCACAGGCAACGCTGAGCAAGCAGCCCAAATAGACCTCGGCGAAGTCGACAGCAAAGGCAGAAAAATCATCTACTGCCCCGTAGATAACGATGCCCTAAGAAAAGGCCTCGTTCTTCTTCCCTCAGGCGTAACCGAGACCACCTTCAAACAGGCCTTCTCCGAAATAGACGAGTACGCCCAAAGAGCCTATGACTCATGCGGCAGAGACGCCATGATAAAGCTTCTCACACGTATAACAGTGGGTTCATGGTTTCTCGACCGCTTCATCACCAACCCACAATACGATGTGGCGGGAGCAGGCAAATTTGCACCCATACTGCCCATCAGAGGACCCAGCCAATCAGGTAAAAACCGCTTAGCCTTCCTGCTAAGAACACTCAGCTACAGGCCTTACTTTGAGATGTCAACTCACAGGATTCCAAGCCTATATCGACCGCTTGACCTCTGGCAAGGCACCCTAGTGCTGGATGAAGCTGATTTTGCCAACACCAACGAGAAAAGCGAGCTTGTGCACTTCCTAAACTGCCGAGCCACAGGGACGCCGTTGAGCAGACAGAACCCCAAGAATCCGCGGATAACGGACACCTTCACCAATTTTGGATTAACCATTTTGACACAGCGCAAACCTTTCGATGACAACGCTACCGAAAGCCGCGCCCTACCTTTCTACAGTGAAGCCAGCGACAAACGTCTGCCCGTCATAGAGACCGATGAAATGCTCAAAGAAGGCCTAGCATTCCAAAACAAACTCCTCTACCTGCGCATGAAATACCACCAAGAGATAACCATAAAAAAAGACTCATGGATCGACGAACTCATTGACCATCGTTTAATTGCAAGTTTGCTTCCGCTTCTGGCGCTTTCACGGTATGAACCCTCACTAAGAGACACTATCGCGGAGACGGCTAAAGCAGTTCAGAAGCTCAAGATTGAAGAAAAAACAAACAGTATGGATGGCTTACTGGTCAACTATTTCTGGGAAAAAATCAACGAAGGCCTCTTTAAACATTGGCAATTCAACACCTACTATTTCCTAGAAGCGGCAGACATAGAAGAACAAGACCAAAAAGAACGCTTAGAATGCAAGCCCTTAACGACATCGGATTTAGCTTTGCATTTCAAATGGAGCAGCCAATCAATCCGCAAAGCCATCAAAAGCTTAAACATTGCCAGCACTGGGCTACCTCCCTTCATCAAAGAAGGCGGCAAATCATACAGAGTCATCTTCTTTGAGGCTGAACGGCTAGAGAAGCGGCTCAAAGAATTCATCGTAGACTACGTTCCAAAGAGCGTTTTTCAAATCCAGAACCTTCTGGGGGATAGATTGGTCACGGAGGTCACGGGAGTCACGGTTTTTACGTGCGATAAAGAAAACAGCACAGGGCCGACTCAGCAACAAAGAGAAGAAGAAAAAACACCTGTGCCGCCAAAAAATGCTATTTTTTCTTCTTTCGATCAATCCTTAGGCACTGACGTGGGTCAGAAAGAAAAAGAAGAAGACAATAGTGGTGGCAGGGGTTTGTCTTCTTCTTCCCAAAATAGCAATTTCACTGTGCATAAAAACCGTGACCTGCGTGACTCCCGTGACCCAGTAGCCCAGTCAAAGCCTCTCTTTGTCTACTGGAAGGACAGTTCAGGCGATTGTTCTTCATGCACTAAGAAAGCTGAGTACAAAGTTGTGACTCCTCAGGGGGATGTTCTAAGCAAATGCACGCCATGTTTTGATGCTCTCAAGCGTACGTTTGCAGGGGCAGAATGGAGGGAACACCATGACTAACCAAGACTTAGCTAAATTGCAGGCATCTCGGCGCTTTTGGCATTCATGGTTTGAAGCAGGCACATATGGGCGGGGAAGTCTTCAACGGCGACCGCACATTCCTAACCGCTCCTGATGCTTTCGAAGAATACCTAACGTGGTGCACAAAGAATCATGCTCCGGCTTGGATGAGCGTTCAACCCTTCAGTGGACGCAACAGCGTTTCTTGCGTTGAAAAGCTATTCTTTGACTTTGACAGCAAAGACCTCAACCTCGCATGGAAAGAAGCACATAGCTTGGCAACGACACTGCAAGATAGTTATGGTGCTCAGTCTCTTGTTTGCTTTAGCGGTTCAAAAGGCTACCATATCTATGTTTGGCTATCCTCGATACAGCAGTTTGACTCAGCGGACAGCGCAAAGAGGTTCTATCAGACAGCTCAGGAGTTGTTGCTTAAGGGGCTGTCTTTTGAGACTTTGGATAAGCAGGTTTTAGGCGATATCAAACGGCTAGCAAGAGTACCTTACTCGATTCACGAGAAAAGCCTCAACCCATGCACGCCCGTGAACATCGACCGGGAAAGTCTAATCCTAAACAGCATAAACCCCTTCAAAGATCAGGGCTTGAAAACAGATTTTTGCAGACTATGCCAAAGCAAAATTGGACAGAAAACCCGACGGCTCACCTATCGCTACAAGTCGGCGAGAAATGGGCAAATAAGACCCTGTATTGATGCGGCTCTGTTCAGTGATTTATCGGGCGTCGCTGGGCACTTAATGCGCATTGCCATAGGCGCCGAATTCTTGAACAAAGGCTTTTCTATAGAGCAAACCGCCGAACTCTTCAAGGATCAAACCGATTATAGCTTTGAAAAAAGCCTCTACTACATCAAAGACCTTTCAGCTCGAAATTATCGCCCCTTCAAATGCGCAACTATCCGCAAACTTGGATTTTGTCTAAAGAACTGCTCACGGAGGAATGATAAAGTTGACTGAGAAAAAAGGGGCACCTGCTCGCCTCGTTGGACTGATCCGTCGGATTGCCCGAGAAGAAGCATGGCAGATAATGGATGAACACATCGATGATTACGAGCACAAGGAAAAGTCGATGGAGGATGCCTAATAACGAGACGAATAGGCAGACAGAGCACAAACGCAACTGTTGCTAGCATCAACCTAAACGAAAACACAACAATTCAGATAAGCCCTTTCAGGTACGCACAGCACAACCACACAACTGCCATCTTTGACTCCAACACATCTTCACCTGTACTCTCATCAAACAACGGGATAAAACGTAAAAGAGGTTCCATCCGCTAATGGCTGAAGTTGAGGCTCCAAACAACCCCGAATCTACGCGAATACGCTTCAAGGGCAAAGTCCAACAGAACAGTGAGCCTCAACCTGGTGACAAGACTTCAAACAGCCCAGCCGATTATACTGTTATATGTCCAGAGTGCGGTTCAAACAATCTCTACCGTGACGGTCAACGCTATTATCCTGATGGTTCTGTTTTTCAACGTTGGCTCTGCAGGAATTGCAACTACCGATTCACTGAAAAACCACCAAAAGAAAATTCAAAATGGTCAATAAATACAAAGACAGCGATAGTTTCTAAATGCCAAATATGCGCAACCATAGAGGAAGCGAAAAATTTGGACACTGCAGCGGAAACAAAAACCGTTGCGGGAATGGGACAAATCGCTGATGCAGACGTCAAAGGCAAACTGCTCCAATTTGCGCTCTACTGCCAAAAAGACGGCTTATCCGACTCAACAGTCAGAACCTTCAACACCGCTCTCCGCAGCATAGCAAGACACGCCAACATAAACGACCCCGAAAACGTAAAAGAAGCCCTCGCAAAAATGAACTTAGTTGAAAACACAAAATTCGTCTACTCATGCGCCTACACCAAATTCCTAACATTCCTCGGCAAAACCTGGACACCGCCAAAATACGACTACATTGAAAAACTCCCAGAATTCCTCCCGACTGAAGCCGAAATCGACGCCCTCATAACAGGCTCAGCAAAAAGACTCAGCGCCTTACTGCAACTGATGAAAGAGACAGGAATGCGACTCGGCGAGTGCCTAAGCTTACCGTGGGTATGCATAAACTTTGACATGCGCACAATCACCCTACGCAAAGCAGAGAAACACAGTTCACCAAGAGTGTTCGCCGTATCGACAATGCTGATAAGCATGCTAAGCAACCTGAGAAGGGAAAACGAGAAAGTCTTCGGAAGAATGAACAAGAGCAGTGCAACATGGTGCCTCATCAACCAGAGAAGACGAATCGCCCACCGCCTAAGCAACCCGCGAATCGCAAAAATTCACTTTCACCTCATCCGTCACTGGTACGCAACCATGCAATACCACAAAAAACCCGACATCTTCTACATCTCAAAACTGCTGGGACACAAAAGCGTCCTCACAACACAGATCTACGTTAACTTGGAGAAGATGGCGTTCGGCGAAAGCTCTAACGACTACATAGTCAAAGTCGCAGCAACCGTTGAAGAAGCATGCAAACTCTTAGAAGTCGGCTTCGAATACGTAACAGAGATGGAAGGGCAGAAGCTTTTCAGAAAACGCAAATGAAAACGACTCCAAACTAGATATATATGCTGGCAGTAAAACCTTAATCTATATATGTGTGCTCGTCTAAAGTTGCATTGCATATTTGGAACGTGAATGAACTCATGAGTAAGCCTGTTGATGTTGGCAGTTTACGCGTCGGTGGCTATATGCTGATTGACAACGAACCATGCCGTATCGTGGATATAACTAAGTCAAAACCTGGTAAACATGGCTCTGCCAAGGCAAGAATTGTCGCTATAGGCGTTTTCGACGGAGTGAAACGAAGTTTTGTGAAACCTGTCGACAGCACAGCTGAAATTCCAATAATCGATAAGAGACCTGGGCAAGTTTTCGCCGTTAACCCTTCCAGCGTCCAAATAATGGACCTTGAAACTTTTGAGTACCTAGATGCACCGTATCCTGAAGAGGAAGAACTTAAGTCTAAAATAGCCCCAGGCGTTGAAGTTGAGTACTGGCGAATTATGGGGCGAGTAAAAATAGTAAGAACTAAATGATTTCAACAATGCTTAAAAAGGCGTCTGGGCGGCTCCGCTTGATTATTTCTCAATGTGCCTACCTCAGCAACCCTTTCGCCAATATGCGCAACTCTTTCAAATTTTCGTTAATGCGCGCGAGGCTCTTTTTTGAAACGAGCCTTTGCCCAAGCTGAAAACTAGTACGTCAATTTGTACACATGAACCGGTGCCAACATTTAATTATCCGCTTATACTTCGAATGCTAATTAAAGCCGATGATGCATGAAGAGCCGTCTGAACGGTGACGAAACTATTTAAGACTGAGGCTTGCCATAGCCTAGTGCTCATTGTGGGCGCACTGGTTAATGCTGTAAAGCTAACGGTTTAATAGTCTTCGCATTTTTGCGTGCACTGCGCTGCAAGTTGTCGTTTTTCTTTGCTTTACGAAGTTATCGCAGCTCCTTTTGAGTGCTCATTGCTGCAAAATTTGGGTTCATTTTTCATGACGATTTGCCGCGGTTTTGAACCAGATAAGCGCACCACGGTATGGTATGGTTCATTATTGTAGTCAGTTGCAGCTGCAACGTATTTAAGACGCGTGGCTTGTTTTAAGTTTGGAGATGCAGGAATGGCTCTAGAACGCTTAGGTTCGTCCCTTTACGATGCCATTAAAAAGGTTTTCAAGTCTTCTGTCGTCGACGAGGCCACAGTCCGTGAATTAGTTCGAGACATACAGCGCGCGTTGCTTCAAGCTGACGTTAACGTGCAACTAGTCTTGGCAATTTCAAAACGGATTGAGGAACGCGCGTTGAAGGAAAGTGTTCCTCCAGGAATTTCTAGACGTGAGCACGTAGTCAAAGTTGTGTATGAAGAGTTGACACGTTTCATCGGCGAGAAGCCTTTTCAACTGCAGATCACACCCGGCAAACGGCATGTATTAATGCTTGTCGGTATTCAGGGTTCGGGTAAGACTACGGTAGCTGCGAAGCTGGCGCGTTTCTATCAGAAAAAGGGACTTAAACCAGCAGTGATTTGCGCAGACGTTTACCGCCCAGGAGCTTATGAACAGCTTCAACAGCTTGCCAGCCGGATAAACGTGCCTGTTTATGGTGACTTAAAATTCAAGGATCCTGTGAAGGTTGTTTCTGAGGGTTTGAAACGGTTTGCCGATAATGATGTAATAATAATCGATACAGCTGGACGTCATAAGGAGGAAACTGAACTGCTCCGAGAGATGAAGACCTTGGAGAAAAATGTGAAACCGGACGAAATTGTCATGGTTATAGACGGAACTATAGGTCAACAAGCGCTGACACAGGCCAAAGCTTTTCATGAAGCTACCCCTTTGGGCGCAATCATTGTGACAAAGCTTGACGGCTCCGCACGCGGTGGCGGCGCGTTGTCTGCAGTTGCCGCAACTGGTGCGCCGATCATTTTCATCGGAACAGGCGAGAAAATCGAGGACATTGAACCTTTTGTGCCGGCGCGCTTCGTAAGCCGGCTTCTCGGAATGGGCGATGTTGAAACACTTCTTGAAAAAGTTCGAGAAGCAGAAACACGGGTTCCGGAAAAAAAAGCCAAGGCGATACTTAGCGGTAAATTTACGTTGACAGATATGTACGAACAATTTCAAGCCTTCAAGGAAATGGGGCCGTTCCGAAAGGTTCTAAAATTGATCCCTGGAATGTCATATGATATACCCGACGAAATGTTGAGCACCGCTGAAGACCGATTAGGCAAATGGCGTGTGATAATCCAGTCAATGCGTCCAGAAGAAAGGGAAAACCCAAAAATTTTCAATTCTTCTAGAATCCGGCGTGTTGCAAGGGGGTCAGGGACGACAGAAAGAGAAGTCAAAGAGCTTTTGAAACAATATGTGATGATGCGTAAGATGCTGAAAACTTTTAAGCGTAAGAAGTTGCCTCTCCTTGGTAAGGGGTTACCTGCCGGTTTCAAGTAGGACCAAGTATATGGACTTGTTTGCTATTGTTCTTAAAATGCTTAGAAAGTACGCGTTATGCGACACATGCCTAGGGCGCCAATTTGCCCTGTTAGGTCACGGCGTAGACAATGCTGAAAGGGGTCGTATGTTAAAGCTTGGATTACTATTACATGCAAGTGAACTCTGTTATCACAAGAAACATGAGGGCTTTGAAATTCTTAAAATCTTGGCACAAAATGCTCTTTTAAAAGAAGCGGAAATGACACTTGATTATTTTGGAAAGCACTTTTCTAAACAGGGGCCTCAAAAAAATTGTTTCCTATGCGCTGACCGCTTCAAACTTGTTGAAGGTTTTACCGAAAAGTTGACTAGCGCATTGGCTGAGTATGAATACTCCACTTTCCTAGTCGGAATTGAATTACCTGTTAATGTGGAGGAAAGAGAAGACGAGTTTAAGGCTGAGTTCAAGGTCGTCTATGGCGAGAGCATCCGTCACGAATTTGGCAGGCTATTTGGTAAATTCCTTTCCGATGCTACACATAAAACTGTCGATTTTAAGAAGCCTGACTTAACAATAATTCTGAATCCTTTTGAAGAGACTATCCGAGTGCAGTCAAACCCTCTTTTTATTGCTGGGCGTTACAGGAAACTGGTCAGGAATATCCCGCAGTCTACCTGGTTCTGCAGTAACTGCCAAGGTAAAGGCTGCGACAAGTGCGCCGGTACTGGCAAGATGTATCCCGAATCTGTTGAGGAACTTATCTCCAAGCCGATTTTGGCCGCAGCCGTCGGCGAAAAGACTGCTTTTCACGCTTCAGGACGCGAAGACATTGATGCTCGAATGCTAGGAAAAGGTCGCCCTTTTGTGGTTGAGGTTTCGAAACCCAAAAGGCGGGTGCTCGACCTAGCTGCGGTTGAAAAAGAAATAAATGAATCGGGAAAGGGCAAAGTTTCAGTTTCTCACCTTAGGGTTGTCACTAAAGAGCTTGTCGGGGAGTTGAAGAAAGCAGAAGGTGTTCAGAAGGAATATCGTGTTTTAGTAGAGTTCGAAAAAGACGTTGACGAGGCAAGTCTACGTCTTCTGGAAAAGCAGCTTACTGGGGCGGTTATAAAACAAAGAACGCCGTTACGTGTTTTGCATAGACGCGCTGATTTGACTCGAGAAAAGTACATATATAAGGTTAAAGTTAAGAAGGTGTCGCCCAACAGAGTTGAATTGCAGATCCTTTGCCAAGGAGGTTTATACATCAAAGAGTTAGTGTCTGGCGATGAGGGAAGAACTATGCCCAGTGTTTCGAATATGCTTGGGATCAAAGCGAAGCCTCTGCGTCTCGATGTTTTAGGCGTTATAGCACAAAACGTATGATGGTGAACGAAATGAAGAAGTCTAAAGGATACCTTGCGGGCACACGTAGACTTTTGAAGAAACATCCGAGAGAACGAGGTAGGCCGAGAATTAGCAAGTTGCTATACGAATACCCATCTGGTTCCCATGTAGTCATCAAGAGCGACCCAAGTATGCAAAAGGGGCGGCCTCATAGACGATATTATGGCAAAGTAGGAACAGTCGTGGAAAGGCGTGGGCGTGCTTACGTTATAAGCGTTTCTCAAGGCGACGCCATAAAAGAAGTAATAGTGCGTCCAGAACATCTGGAGCCATATAACGGGTAATCAGCATGGAAAAAAGAGCGCTTAGCGAGAAAAAGCTCACGCTACCTCAAGTTAAGAGCATACTTGAGTCTCTCGGTGAACCAAACTTGGACCAGTTTCAGCGGCGTACGCTGGATTACGCCTCTAAATTTTCAAAGGTGAACGCCGAAGTTGCCGAAGAACTGTTAGGTAAACTTGTAAAGGAATTCGGCATAGATGAAGACGAAGCAATTCAGATTGTTAATTGCATGCCAGAAACCCTTGATGAACTACGCGTCTTTCTGGCTGGCGGTCGCAAGATCATTGAGTCCTCTAAGCTTGAAGCAATCGTTAAGTTGTTGAATGCCTGCAAAGCTTCGAAATGATTTGAATTTATACAAGCGTTTTTAAGCAGAAAACCACTAAATAGATGAGATTATGGAGAAGCGGTACGAAGAATATGCTTACGTGCTGGATTTCCTGCCTCATGGGCGACCAAGCTTTCGCCCTTCAGGGCGGGCAGGTTATCGAGCGGGTGCTCTAATCCAATGCGTAGGCGAAGAATTCTTCACGCTTCTGGAGGCTCTTGTCAAAGAAGGCGTCACGTTAAAAGCAGGCGACAGAGTCTATGTGGGAAAAGATGCACGGAATGAAGTTACCTACATTATAGGTCGAATAGGCTATGATGAGTTGACGGCAGCGGCGAAAGCTGAGCTTCCAGGGGTCGTAACCAAAATAGTCCTTAACAGGGAGAAATGGTTCGTCAACTTCTTCAATACTGCGCGTGCAATCACTCCGAGGCTGCATGCATTAGAGCTTGTTCCAGGGATAGGCAAAAAATACATGTGGCAAGTAATCAATGAACGCGACAAGAAACCTTTCGAAAGTTTCGAAGACATACACAAACGTACAGAGCTTCCAAACCCTGTTAAACTTATCACAAAAAGAATTCTTGAAGAGCTTGAAGGCGCGAGTAAATATAGGCTGTTCACGCGATCTCAATAGGTGGGCAGGTGTAGTCAAAAGTAAGATGAGTTCCACAGATACCAAATACGTCCTCCGCGAACACAGTGTTTTCCCCAACAGGTTTCTTGGGCAGAATTTCACGATAGCTCCATGGGTAGCGCAAAAACTTGTGGAGTATGCTAACATACAACCAACAGACGTGGTCCTAGACGCGGGTGCAGGAACAGGATTTCTAGCGCATTTTGTTTCAAAAAAGTGTAAAGAAGTGCTTGCTGTCGAAAAAGACCCGCGTTTGGTTTCCATTTTACGTGAACATGTACCTAGTCCGAATATTCGAGTAATTGCTGGCGATCTTTTTAGAACACAGATTCCCCACTTCGACAAAGTTGTTTCAGCGCCCTCCTATGGGATTTCTACAAATTTCCTCATTTGGCTGTTTAATCGTGACTTCAATGTTGCCGCGCTTGTGCTTCAGAAAGAATTTGCAGGGCGCCTCGTCGCTCCTGTGGGCGCAGAGGAGTATGGATGGTTAACTGTTATAGCCTACTACAATGTTAACGTCGAGATATTGGATGCAGTGCCGAAACATGTATTCTACCCAGCACCCAAGGTGGACTCGGTGATCGTGCGCCTTGAAAAGGTAGCACGAGATCCGAGAGTCGCCAAAAACCACGATGCGTTCATAAAACTTGTTCGTTCTCTTTTCGTTCACCGCAATAGAAAAGTGGCAAACGCGATAAAACCATTCATTAGGTCGGAAGCGCTGCGAGATAACAAAGAAAAAACTCTCGCAGTTCCTTTTGCTGAAAAACGTGTTCGCGCGTTACTGCCAGAAAACTTCGCGGTCATAGCAAATGAACTCTACAGCTAAGAGAATCATCTTCGATGACATAGTCCTTGAAGTTTGGGACACCGTTTATGAGCCAGCCGAAGACTCTTTCCTTTTCGCTGAAAACCTTAATGTGCCTCGTGCCTCGTCTGTCCTGGATGTAGGAACAGGCTGCGGCATCCTAGCCATAGTCGCTGCAAAAACTGCAGAAAAAGTTCTGGCTACAGACGTTAATCCGTACGCTTTGTGGTGCACCGCAAAAAACGCTACCCGCAACAAAGTCAAAGGCAAAATCAGTTTGGTCCTAGCTGACCTGTTCTCTGCATTTCAGTGTTGTGCACATTTCGACGTAATCCTTTTCAACGCGCCTTACCTGCCAACAGAGGACGATACTTCCGATTGGGTGAGCCTTGCATGGAACGGTGGCAAAGACGGCCGTCTACTCATTGACCGCTTCATTACCGCGGCACCCAACCATCTAACGCCTAGAGGGAAAATTATGTTGATGCAATCGACTCTAAGCGATACCGACAGAACTTTAACGCTTTTTGAAAAGCGTGGTTTGAAAGCTCAAGTTCTCGCCTTTCGTGATTTGCCTTTTTTTGAAACATTGACACTGATAGAAGCGACTCGTCAGTAGCATCAATTAGCCTCGTACAAAAGAGAGGCGTTACGTTATGACAGAGTAACTGAAGCTGTAATGCTCCAAAAGTTCGTTGGAATTTTTTCGTCTTTGCTGAAAGGTTTTCTAACAGTAGGACGGATAGAGCTTTCGTGCGCTGGACGGTAATGTTTATAACCCTAAGTCTTTATTCCTAAAAGACGCGAAGCTGAAAAACAATGGGCCATCGTAAAACTCATGCTCCTAAACATGGTTCTCTCGCTTATTTGCCTAGGAAACGTGCTAAACGCCCAATTGCTAGGATTAGGTATTGGCCGCAACCTTCGGGCGATTCACCAAGGCTACTAGGATTTTCTGGATACAAAGCTGGGATGACTTATGCTTTCTTCATTGAGGATCGAAAACGCTCGCCCAATTTTGGCAAAGAAGTAATGCACGCCGCCACCATAATTGAGGCTCCTCCGATGCTCATTTGTGGAGTAAGAGCTTATTCGCTGACACCTTATGGCCTCAAACTGTTGACTGAAGCGTGGATGAAAGACCCGCCTGAAGAGCTAGACCGCGTCTTAACTCTTCCAGAGAATTTCAGCACGGAACAAATGTTGCAGAAGATTGAAGAAGCCTTAGCGGACGTTTCACGAATACGCGTGGTCGCCGCCACTCAGCCCGAACAGACCGCTATGCCCAAGAAGAAACCTGACTTGAGCGAAATAGAAATCGGCGGTGGCACCATACAGCAACGCTTCGAATACGCTAAATCATTGCTCGGTAAGACTGTTACAGTGGAAGAGGTTTTCAAGGACGGTCAATACGTCGATGTGGCGGCGATAACGACGGGCAAGGGCTTTCAAGGTCCGGTTAAACGTTGGGGTGTTACTATTCTGCAACATAAAGGAAGAAAAACCAAAAGAGGAATTGCAACACTCGGTCCATGGAATCCTCATCACATAATGTATTCAGTTCCCCGCGCTGGACAGATGGGTTACCACCAGCGCCTCGAATATAACAAGCGTATTCTCAAACTTGGTAAAGACGGCAAGGAAGTAACAGTGAAAGGTGGTTTTATCCGCTACGGTGTCCTGAAAGGGCCTTACATAGTCTTGGAAGGCAGCGTTCCAGGACCAGAAAAGCGGCTCGTGCGATTCAGATATCCAGCTAGGCCGCCTAAGGAAACCATGGAGACACCGCCTCAAGTGATTTACCTTTCATTAGATTCGCCGCAAGGAAAGTAATGGTGAGAGAATATGCCGCGTCAAAGAGTCGTCAAAGTTTTCGACTTACAGGGAAACGTTGTCGAAAAAGTCACTCTTCCACCTGCTTTCGCAACGCCTATAAGACCTGACGTTATAAAGCGTGCGGTCTTATCGATTCAGTCGAGTAGGCTTCAACCTCAGGGGCGTGATCTTTTGGCTGGGAAAAAAACTTCGGCTGAGTCAAGAGGCACAGGTTTGGGGATTTCAAGAGTGCCGCGCGTTAAGGGCGGTGGTGGACGTGCCGCCTTTGCTCCTGGCACCGTGAAGGGTCGACAGGCTCATCCGCCAAAGTCTGCTAAGCGTATTGTTAAAAAACTTCCAAAGAAAGAGAAAAAGTTGGCTTTGTTGTCTGCTATTGCAGCTACCGCTTCAAAAGAAACCGTGAAGGCGCGTGGACACGTGGTTGATGATGTGCCACAAATACCGCTTGTCGTGACGGAGAACATAGAGGCTCTGACGAAGACTAAAGACGTTGAGGAAGCTTTTGTCCGTTTGGGTCTTTTTTCAGACGTATGCCGCGTGAAAGAAAGCAGGAAAGTCCGTGCTGGCAAAGGCAAGATGCGTGGACGGCGGACAAAGCAGGGGGTTGGTCCACTGCTGGTTGTGGCTGAAGACCGTGGCGTAGCCGCTGCGGCAAAAAATATTCCAGGCGTAGATGTTGCAACTGTTGGAAGTTTGAACGCTGAACTTTTGTCTCCAGGCTCGCATCCTGGTAGGCTGACGTTGTGGTCTACACGCGCGCTTGACCACCTTCGGAAGGCATTCAACAGTGACGGTGAAGCATGATGGAACTCAATGATGTCGTATTGTACCCTCTGATGACTGAGTCCGCTAGTTTAATGGTTGAAAGGGACAATAAACTGATTTTCATAGTAAACTTGAAAGCTGGAAAAGCAGATGTTAAACGAGCAGTCGAAGAACTCTACGACGTCAAAGTTGATCGAGTAACACTGTTGATTACTCCTCAGGGGACGAAGAAAGCCTACGTAAAGCTTTCTCCGGAATACAAGGCTTCAGACGTGGCAATCAAGCTTGGAATACTCTAAAAAGATGATGCTTTGAAAGGTGTAATGAATGGGAAAGAGAATTCGTGTTCAAAGAAGGGGGCGAGGTGGGCGAAACTTCCGCGCTTCAACTCACAAGAGAGTGGCGCCAGCCCAGTACCCAAAGACTCTTGGTCCAAACGAGTGTTTTTCCTCTAGTATAGACGGTGTCGTAAAAGCGATTGTCCATGACCCTGGCAGGGGGTCCCCCTTGATGCTTGTCAAATTCAAAAATGGCGACTCATGTTACATGATCACTCCCGAAGGAGCCTATGAAGGACAGCAAATCTGTTTAGGCGGAACCGCACCTGCAGAAGTGGGAAACATACTTCCACTAGGCAAAGTTCCTGAGGGCACCTTGGTCTGCAACTTGGAGCTTCGTCCAGGCGATGGCGGAAAACTCGCGCGGTCTTCAGGAACTTACGCGATTGTAGTAGCTCACACTCCGCAGGGAACTATGATTAGACTTCCTTCTGGAAGAACGCGTTATGTGGACGACCATTGCAGGGCAACAATAGGCGTGGTTGCAGCAGCAGGACGGACGGATAAGCCATTTCTTAAGGCAGGGGAAAAATTCCATCTAATGAAGGCCAAAGGTCACAAGTATCCAAGAACTCGTGGGCGTGCAATGGTTGCCGCAGTCCATCCGTATGGAAGTAGCAAAAGAAGCGCACGAAAAGTGACTACAACTTCGCATGGGGCCCCACCGGGACAGAAGGTAGGTTTAATCGCTGCGCGCGGTGCCGGACAGAAAAAGAAAAGAGCCATAAAGTAGCAGGAAAGCTTATACTGCAAAAACTTGGAGGATTGGTGAAGAAAGATGCCGAAAGAATTCATGTACCGCGGACACACACTGAGTAGTTTACAATCTATGTCTATGGATGAGTTTATCAATCTTCTACCCGCACGACAGAGGCGAAGCCTGCAAAGAGGGCTTAGACCTGAACAGCGAATACTGCTGGAGAAAATTCGAGAATCTCAGGAAACTGTGAAGCGTGGAGAAGAACTTACAGTTAAGACGCATGTGCGAGACATGGTAATCCTGCCCGAGATGGTGGGCGCCAAAGTGTTCGTCCATAACGGCAAGGAATTTGTGCAGCTGACAATAAAACCTGAAATGATAGGTCATTACCTCGGTGAATTCGCGATTACGAACAAGCCAGTTAAGCATGGTACACCTGGTATAGGAGCTTCCAGGTCCTCGATGTATGTTCCGCTGAAATAGTTCTCCAGAATGCCCCAACCCTTCTGGAAGTAACCCGCTGATAGAGCGTTACATTTGATTCCGTGCGATTGAGGCAGTATTCTCTGAGAAAGCGAGCGCGCCTTCGCTCTAAGCCGAAATGCCTGCAATGTGTCACGTCGTTAAATTTTCAAAGCGCTCTTCTAGCTAAGCTGTATAGTCTCTTTCAGAATGTTTCGCAACGGTTTCCTTAGTTTGGGCAATTTGTGGCAGAGGTATCGGCGGCGGAATGTTAAGCGTTCTAGATATAAGCACAGCTTCTATGAAGACAACGTTTGATATAGATTGTATGATATATGGTGAAGGCGGTCTTTTCTCTTCATATTCCTTGAAGGTTTTTTCAATTTCGGTTTTTTCTCCGAGAACGTACGCGCCCCCTTTCATGCTGATCTGCGCGATTGACGGATTGTAGTTTATCGTAAGAACAAATGGTACTTCAAGCTGGTCTTCCTGTTTTTTCTCCATTTTCACGAGGTTGATGTTTGTGCTTATTTGGATGGGTGGAAAAGGTTTTCCAAAATCCCAGAAGCGGTCTGCAGAAATGCTTGCGATAGTTACGTTGACTCTTATCATCGATTAAGCCAGCAAGAGTTCATTGACGGATTGGGCATTTAAACTTGGCGCTTCACTTCTCTGGGCGTTTGTACTTTGTGAAACCGCAGTGTCCACAAGTATACCGGTTTGCATGCTCTGCCATAAAGTATCCTGGACCGCATCTTTCGCATACTGGACGTAAGCGTGTAACTCTTCCGGTTTCAATCATATAAAGAGCGTGGACACCTTTCTCTTCCTTAGGTTTCTTCTCTTTTTTCTCTGTCTTCTCGGTTTTCGGCTGGGGAGTTTCTGTTGTTTCTTTTAGGGCTGTTTTCTTCGACATACCTAAGTCTTCGCCTCTTCAGCAGGTTTGCTTTCGGGTAGATTTCGCTTGATTATGTAGGCAGGCTCAACGAGTTTTGCCTGGTCAATCGTTTCGTAAACGTTTGCTTCGCCGATTGTAACATGAGTTCCTGTTATGGTTCTCATTCTTCGGATGAAAACTAGGTTCTCGTCAACTTTGAGAATCATGGCGAGGTTTTTCTTAATCTCTGGCCTCGAAGGCGTTCTGCCTTCTTGATTGTGGTCTACTTTAAAATTGACTTCCTTCCTTTTGAGAAGCGTGTTCATCTCCTGTTTCAAGAGTTTAATTTGCATGGGATCTCACTTATGCAGGTTGTTGAGTTCATATGCTGCCTTCTTATTTAGCTTTTCTAACAATCTCCATTGACTCGAGGATTCTTCTGGCTTCTTGCTTCTTCTCAGGCGTGACTTCGACTACGACTATGCCTTCGCAAGGCTGCCCATAGACAACAAGTGTTCCCTGCTGTGCTTGAAGAACCGCTGGAATGACAAGCAAATCTTCCTCTCCCTCGATTAAGATTTGGCTTTCTCCTGAAGCCTTAAGCGCCTCAGAGATCGAATCAATCGCTTCCTGCGTGATTGTGCCTGCTGGATTGTCTATTGGACCGATGAGCCGTGCTGCGAGGGTCACCGCTTTCAACTTTTTGCGTTTAGACCGGTTATCTACTATGGCGACTTTGGGTTTTATGTCGCTGCCGTGCAGGTTCCTTGAAACAACATCGCCAACGGCGACTACGGCTACTGGTCTCCGCTCCTCGATTATCGCTTTCAGTCTACGTGTCGTTTCCTTGTATGACCCACTGATCAGGTATCCGAATGGCTTGTGAAGTTCATCCCGCATGCGTTGAGGCAATACAAAGCTCGGCGGCATCCTTAATGTTGCCTTCTCCTATATGCTGAGGTTGTTGTCACGGTGCTTTTCAACAGTGCGCAATGCAGAATCGCATGGAGGGTTACCTAACTTTCAAGGCGTAACGCCCTTTTTCTTTTATACCCATGGCTTTAGCTATCACAGAGTTTTCAGGGTCAAAAATTATGACTAACCCACTAAAATCCTCGCTTAAATTGGTTGATCTGCATTTTGGACAAGCGCTTTCCTTTGTTATAAAATGACACAAGGTGCAGGCTTTCTCGCTCATGCAGCCGACTCCTGTTTCTTTTCTATCCTGCCTTGTTTGTCCTCTGCGTTTTCTTCAGACTGTTCTGTTTCTTGTTTAAACCATTCTAGTTTGCCCAAAAATGGCTGCCTAGCGGTTACGCCGATTTTGCCAGAACTTCCTGCTCTACCGAGGGATACAGCAGTTATTCTAACGCGTACGTGATCACCACTGGCAAGCTTCCTTTTCGTTTCTTTTCCAAGAAGAACTCCTTGCTTTTCATCGTAGGAGATGAAATCGTCCATAAGTTGGGAAACGTGAAGCAAAGCATCTACAGGACCAATACGAACAAAAGCGCCGAAATCCGCAATTTCGACAACATCGCCTTCAACTATTTCTTGGAGTACTGGATAAAAAGTCAATAAGGAGAAGTCAACTTTGTGGTAAGTTGCTCCGTCACCAGGTATTATTTTGCCGATCGGGCTTACTTTGACTTCCGTGACTGCGATGACGTAGCCTAATTCCTCGTCCACAATTCCTTCATATTTGCTTCTTACCTGTTCGCGTCCGACGTTTTCAAGCGGGTTTCCGAAGGTTTGTGGTGGTATTCGAATCGTGTCTTGAAGCGTAATGAGTTTAAACATTTCTAAACCTTTCCGTCGATTGCCAAGCGCTTTTTTTGTCTCACATAGACAACTGGCACATTTATATCTCTTAGCCTCTTTCTTAAATGTTTGTCATTAGTAAAAACAATTGCTTTCATTTCTTTTGCTTTTTCAACTATCACCTCGTCTGTCGTGGTTCTTGGACATGCATGGTTTTCAATAAGTTTACAGTTACTTGCAAGTGTCAAAGCGTATGCTGCCTGTTTGCGTGTCTTGGTCGATGCTGTTTGCACTATGGATTCCAGCTCCTTTTTCACTGAAGAAAGCAGTATAAGCTCAAAGTTTCTGTTCAGCGTTTTCTTCAGTTCATCAAAAACATCTACTCGAAGCTGTAACGGTGCAAACAGCACATTAGTATCGACTATAACCTTCAGCTTAGTCTCTCTTTGTTCCTTTTCTTCCATGCGACTCTTTCCTCTTCCGTTAGAAAGAAGATTTAACAGAGTTTACATGTTTCGGTATTTCAAGAAGAAAACCTTGCGTATGCTTATGTTTTGTCATTGATAGACGCAGGATTGCTTTTAAACTTTTAAGTGCTTTAAACCTTCTTATGCTGAGGAGGTGGATGCGCAAGGATGCTTACTGAAAACTCGTGTGGGGCGGTGGTTTTTCTAAGAGGCGCCGAAGTTAGGTATCTTGTGTTGCATTATGAAGCTGGCCATTGGGACTTCGTTAAAGGCAACGTGGAACCAGGCGAAAGCGAACGGGAAACGGTTCTGCGCGAGCTAAAAGAGGAAACAGGAATTGTCGACGCTAAATTCATAGATGGCTTCAGAGAAAAAATCAGCTATTTTTACAGGCGTCAGGGTCTCACAGTTTACAAGGAAGTGGTTTTTCTTTTGATGGAAGCTTATACCGAAAAAGTCACACTTTCCTTCGAGCATATAGGCTACGAATGGTTACGTTATCAAGAAGCACTTAACAGACTTACCTTTAAAAATGCACGTAATGTGTTGAAGAAAGCAAATGAATTCCTGAAAGCCAACGGGCTGATATTTTAGAGGAAGTAGTACGCGATCACTTCTTTCACGTGGGTTTATCTTGTATAATGCCGTAACCTATCAATCGCCATCGCGCCGTGATTTTACGGCTCAACGCCACTCTTGCACCTGTTTGTGCGCACACCGGCCTGCTAAGTTTAACACGTATCACGTTGTTTTTCACGGCTGTCACTCTTCCAAGGTTTACGGCTGCACCGACATGAAGCAGAAGTGATTCGTCGATGTTGATCCTTTCGACTTTTAGAAGTTCTTTCGTTCCTACGGCCCTTTCAAGCATTCTAGTTTCGAGGGTCAGTTCCATGAGTGTCTGTGGAAGTAAACCTGTTTTTCCTGCAATGTTTCCGGTTAACCCATCAGCTTTAGTGTATGACGGGTCGAGAAGTGTTCCTACTCCGACGAGCCCTCCGCAGTAAGCTTCTTGTACGCTTTTTTCGCCTGCATGTAAGCTTACGATTGTTGTGTGTAAGGGTGTATAAACAGTTTTTCCTTCTTTTTCTTGGCTNATTCCTGGTCGGATTTCTATTTCGTCTCCAACTTTAAACTTGCCCTGCGAGATTGTGCCTCCAAGTATGCCTCCTTGCAAGTTTTCTATGGACGTTCCAGGCTTATTTGTGTCGAAGGATCTAATGATGTACATCAATGGGTCCTTTGTTTCATCCCTTTTGGGTGTAGGTATGAATTCTTCGATGGCGCTTAGCAGAACTTCTATGTTTATTCTGCGTTGTGCAGAAATCGGTATTATCGGGGCATTTTCAGCGATTGTCCCCTTCAAGAATGCTTTAATTTCTGCATAACTTTGGTGTGCTCTTTTTTCATCGACAATGTCGATCTTGTTCTGGACGACGATAATGTTTTTTATTCCGATAACTTCTGCTGCAGCCATGTGCTCTCTCGTCTGGGGTTGAGGGCATACTTCGTCTGCGGCTATCACCAAGAGAGCACCGTCCATCACTGCTGCTCCTGAGAGCATTGTTGCCATCAGCGCTTCATGTCCAGGTGCGTCGACGAAGCTTATTGCGCGTACAAAGACAGTCTCTGAACCACAGCGTGCACACACTGGGCTATTTGTGTAATTCCATGGGTCCTCACACTTTAAACATTTGTAGACTGCCATGTCTGCGTAGCCAAGTTTTATTGTGATCCCGCGTTTTAGTTCTTCACTGTGCCGAGATGCCCATACGCCTGTGAGTGCTTGGACAAGTGTGGTTTTTCCATGGTCAACATGACCTATGGTACCGATGTTGATTTCTGGTTGCCGTGGTAATGTTTTCAGTGTGTCATTCATCTTTTTATCCACAAGTGCGCTTTAGGTAATCAAGATTTAATTTTGGGTATTAAAGTTTATTTTAGTTCATAAGCTGTGGGCGTTGTGCTCAGGCTGTTGTTTTCTGGTCTTCTACGCGGGTATCGGTTGATTTCGCTGCTTCTTCGATAATTTTTGTGTTTATCTGAACGATTTCATCGGTTATAACGTTTCCACGCACGGTTTTTCGTCTTCGCTGTCCCATTTTTTTAGGGTTAAATCCCACTCCTCCGCTGAGGATTACTTTTTTACGGGCGCCTCCATGTACGTTGGGTCTCATGGGAACGCCGTCCTTGTCGGAGCCGCCTGTTATTTGAAGCTTGCGTCCAGGCAAACCCACAATGGTTCCATCGATTATCTCTCCAATTCTCCGGCCCACAAGTGGTATTGCCTTCACGTCTTCAAGTTCAAAGACTTTCGACGTTCCATCAGTATCTGAAACTATCACCTTGAACTTAGCCATGAGTTGCCTGCATCTCCAGTGCAGTATGAAGGTGGTCTTCCCCTTTTTAAGGGTTTACGAAAAACTTTCTTCTCAAATGGCTGAGGTAAGTGAAAGTTTCTGCCTCTTTTTAAACTGCGGGTTATTCCATAAGACTATGGTTTGATGGTGCTTCTTTTTGCAGCTTGAAGGCTTGGGTTTTCGCTTTTTCTGCCCTTTTACGTCTTTTCCACCATTGTCTTTTGAAGTGTTTCTTGGATTGTTTGGTTCCTGCTTAATATGCCCTGCTCAGTCCTTCACCCTAATTCCCTGAAGGGTTGTCATTACGGAGGTCGCAGCCTCATAGCGCCTGGATTTAGGGCGTTTTCTTCCTGTTTGGATACGCTCTTCGGCATGTTGCGAATATGTATTTTTCGGTTTTCATCCGTAACCTAAATTTTGTGGCGGCTTTCCGCCGACAAAGTTAAGGCTGAGGAAAGGTTTCTATTTGTGGAAAATGTTAGTTTTTCTTGAAAACTGCATTCCACTCGTGAAAATAGCATTGGTGGTGCGTCCTTTCCTTTTCCAGTGGAAGGAAAAGTTTAATCATAACTTGTTGATGTGCATTCTGGCATGTGGCGCCTGGGATTCTTCTTTCATGAGATGGCTTTCGGCCTCTTATCTGTGTTCATACCGCTTTACATAGTGACTATGGGTGGGTCGCTTCTCGAAATAGGTATAATGACTTCCGCAGCACTATTTTTGAGCATCCCTGCATCGTTTTTTTGGGGGTACATCTGCGACAGAACACGTCACTACAAGGCATATATACTATTGTCGTTTGCGTCGCTGTCAGCGTTTCTTTACTTTTTCACTCTAGTGCGAAGTGTCCACGTATTTATGGTTCTATACATCGTTATGGCTGTGTTCCACGTAGCTCATGAGGCTCCAAAGAATGTCTTGATTGCTGAGCATTATCCGCGAGAGGAGTGGGAGAAGTCATATTCGGTCTATGAAGCATTCACTGAAGTTGGGTGGCTTATCGGGTTGTTTACAGGGTCTTTCTCTGCTGCTTTAGGTATTCAGCCGCATTTGACGTTGTTGCTTTGTAGTGTACTGAACTTGGCGGCTTTCGTGTCTTCAATTTTTCTCGTAGCTGACCCGATTTTGATTTTCGAACGAAGACTTGTAGGTATAGAAAAAACCTTGGATTTTACAGTTAGGGGTTTGCATGTTGCGTCTAAAGTTCTGGATGGTTTTGGCTTGAACGAAAGCGTCCGCAAAGAACGCTTTCTCGCTGTAGGCATTGCGTTGACACTGTTTTCGCTTGCCACAAGCATGTTCTTCACGCCGCTGCCGATATTTCTCTCGCAGAAACTTGCATTATCATCAGGAATTGTTTTCATAGTTTACATGTTAAACTCCGGCGGTACCATTGCCGGCTACACACTAGTAGCTCTCCGCGGCCCTCCGGAAAAATCAAAGACCGCAATCCGACGTGTCGTGCTGTTACGAGGCAGTCTAATCTTTCTGCTGGCTCTTTCTCTCAACTTATCTGTTTATCCTGAGCTGGTTACAGCCTTAACGCTAATCCTTCTAGGCTTTGCGTACGGAGTATACCACATACTTGCGCTTTCGCTTTCTATGGAAATGATTCCAGAAGGAATGACTGGACTCTTTGATGTGCTCGTAGGCGCTGGCGCAGCAAGTGGCTCATTCATCGGACCCTTTATAGCTCAAACGATGGGCTACTTGTCAGAGTTTATGCTTTCAGGGGTTTTCTTCTTTTTGGCGTATGTTGCAATACGGTTTTTTTCATGAGTTCACGGTTTAAACAACCGCAAAGGTCCCCCTTTCGTTGATTGAGGGTATCAACGACACAATTCAGTCCTGTTCAACTTTCAGACGGCAACTGCCTGGGAACATTTGTTAAAATCGGTGATTAGAAATAAAAAAAGAGGATGATAAAAGTCCTGCAAGTTTACTCGACATGCACTCTGAACAGGTCTACGTCTTCGCGCATTTGTGGTGTTAACTCGAGGAATTCGCGGACTGCACGTTCTATGTCCTTGGACTGCGTCACGTATCGCCCTACCACAATTATGTCGGCGCCTTTTTCCAGCGCCTCCTTTGCGGTTTCAGGGACTATTCCACCTGCAACGGCAATAAGGAATTTCTTATCTTTGAAAGTTTGGCGAAGTTCTTGTATACGTTCTAGACCGCATGTTCTTCCGCTTTCTTGGTCTATTCCCCTGTGAATTATGACGATGTCGGGGAACTCTTTTGTTTGTTGCAGCTTTTTCACAGGCTCTTCGACGTTCAGCATGTCTACAACCGCATATATTCCTAGGCGTTTTGCTTCATGAATGAAGGCATCAAGGGTTTCTGGAGGTGCAAGTCCCGCGGCGACGACAGCGTCTGCTGTGTCTTCGTAGGCTATGTCGACTTCAACTTTGCCCACGTCAAGCGTCTTCAGGTCGGCGACCATGAAAGCGTCTTTGGCTACCTGTCTTAGGTCGTTTATGACTCTTGTCCCGTAACGTTTTATGAGTGGTGTTCCAACTTCGAGTATGATCCTGTCGCTTCCAGGTAACTGTGCAATGACTTTCTTTGCCTTTTCAACTTCAGGGTTATCAAGCGAAATCTGCAGGTATGGGGGTCTCCATAGTCTTGGAACTTTGAAGCCCATTATCGGGTGTTTTGCACGGTCTTTGTCGTACAAGATTTTCTCAAGCGATGGGTACTTCTTAAGTGCTCTTTGCAGCGCCATCTTCGTTGCGCCATAGTTGTACTGATAGATTTTTCTGTAGTCGCTGGCTTGTGGATGTATGAACACGCTGCAGATGATCACCCAATCGTCGAGTTTCTCAGGCGGAATAACGCCTTCCTCTACAGCGTCTGCAATAGCTTTTGCAACCGCTGCCTGAGCTGGACCGAAGATTTTTGCGGCGTCATCCATGTTTTTGACTGTGACTTTCGGAATTAAAAGCGTGTGCGGCTTAGGCGGAAGATTCGGCCTAATAACTGCGAGTAAAGGGGTGTGCCCCGCGGAAAGGTTTGCAAGCCCTGTGGCGAATGCTTGGCCGATTGGACCATGCTTGTCGCCGACGAGTAAGTCTATGTGAGCTACTTCGTTTCCTTCGCCTACAAGGGCTTCGCCTATTAGAAATGTGTAGCTTGCGTTTTCCATCGATCTTTCTTCCGTTGTCGGTAATCTGTCGATGATTTCTTTGAAGTCGACATCAAACTCTTTGAGCCATGTATATAATGTGTCTCTGTGGATGCTTAGTGTTTTAGCTGTTCCAGAAACTGTCGGTCTACTTTTTGAAAGCGTTTGCTGCATTATCGATTTCTGTGCAGCAAGTGTCAGCATTTCGATCAGTTCTTCACGTGTTTTCGGTTTTTTAACGTCAGCTTCCGACACTTATTGCTTCCTCCGTGGTTTACACACGACACAGTTCTATATAAAACTGTCGGACTATTTTTCATTAATAGCCGATGTAACTACGCGCCGAGATGGAAAATAATGCTGCCGTTCTTAAAGGTTTGCCTTAAAATTCTCTTTTTCCGAACTTGGCGTTTGCTTGCAGTTAACTTTTTATTTTCTGTCCTCAAGTACTAAATACCACATAAGCTGAGCTGACCTGAATGACTAGTGCAATATATATAGCCTGTGCACTTTTAGCCTTGTCAGGCATAGTGCTTTTTCTCTACGGTGCAAACTACTACAATAATATCGTAGGTTGGACGGGCGTGTACCTTTTCGCTGCTGCGCTTGTAATAGCGCTAGTGGCATATACCTACAGGCATATGAAAACGAGATAGTCGCGTTTCAAAGCTTTTAAATTAAAGCATTATTTGTTCAGCAGAGTACTCTGATTTTTTATGCTATGGTTTTAGGTTCATTCTAAGATCGAGGTCCGCGCTATCATCGGTGCGAAGTTCGTCTTTGCATAGGGCTCGCCTTATTCATAATCTATCTCAAGTTACCAAAAGGTTCATGCCTACGCTAAATTGTCCCAAGGTCATAACATGGTGCTCCGGGCGGGATTCGGACCCGCGTCTCCGGCTCGAAAGGCCGGAATACTTGACCGGACTATACTACCGGAGCACTGGACTATACTACTTTTTCGAGCCTTCCGAGAGTTATTTCCGCTTTCTATATATAGCTACTTGGTCTTTTTCGCTGTAGCATACGTATTCAAATCCAGCTTCTATTAATTTAGTTTCCTCTTCGAGATTTCTTGCGTGAGATATGCGCGCGCAAATAGAAAGTAATGGCATCCCTCTCTCGTCGTCAGGAACTGTATGGTACAGCCAAATAATATTTTTGACATCAGGATTTTGTTCCAAGAAGTATCTCATTGCTTTCATTGATCTGGAATGACTTTTTCTATCTTCTTTATCACCGTTAGCTGCTACAGTCCCGAAGATAAATACGCCGTCTTCATTTATGCCGATTTTCTTTCTTGCTTCTTTCTTGTTCATTGGTTTAACTTCGGCGTAAATTGCTCCATCGACGGACTAAAAGACAGCCACAACACCAACAGGATTTACCCCGACGGCAGCGGCAGCTGGGACGACGCGTGGAGAGGCCTGCCCTTCATAAGGAAATACCTGAACCCGACCCCACAAATACGCTGGACAGTAACGCCATCAACTACAAAGAGCTTAGCAGACAGCATCAAAACCTTCGTTGAAGAACACAAGCTAACCAGTCTAGCAGTTGACATGGTCTACGAGGTGGAATGGACAGCTACAGACTTAGCAACGCTCAAAAGCGAACTCGAAATATTCCGCGACTACTACTCCAAGTGGATGTCTGAGGGCATCCCAGTTTTCACCATGTTTACCCGAGACGCTAACGCTGCAATCACCCAATCAGAACGCCGATGGTGTTCAAGATGCGGATTAGGCCAAGGAGCTGTAGGAGTCGACTATGACGGGACACTCTACCCATGCCATCGATTCATTGACTCTCACACAATCAAAATCGGCGACATCTACAATGGCTTCAATTCAACCAGGCTTGAATGGATGAAACACCGGCGTAAAGCAGCACCTTACCGCTAAACTTCCAACAAGTGCTTAGAATGCAACCACTGAAAAGCCTGCACTTCTTTGATTTTACTGGACTCTGACAAATAGTGTTCTAGGCGAAGTGAGTTTTAGTGGGCTTCTGAAGTTTTGAAAACCTTAAATTATGCTGAAATAATTATTTACATGAGGGATCTTTTGTGGAGAAACCTAACTTGAAAAAGCCATTTACAAGCGTTCTCGATAGTGCATACAAGCAATACTTGCGTGACTTGGAGCGTTACAAAGAAGTCAAAGAGATCATGAGCCGAGACGTTGTCACCATAATCCCTGAGGCGACAATGTCTGAGGCAGCCAGAATGATGGGTGAGAAGTATATCGGAAGCCTAATTGTAAAAAGTATGAGACGTCTATAGGCATAGTTACCGAGAGAGACTTGTTTAGCAAGGTTCTGGCTTTGGGAAAAGAGCTTGCAGAGGAAAAAGTTGAGAATGTAATGTCGTATCCGCTCATTACGATAAGCGTCACAGCCAAGATAAAGGAAGCTGCTCAGATGATGATTCAGAAGAAGGGCAGGCTCGCCGCGTTTGACGGTGGAAAACTTGTGGGGGTCGTCACTGCATCAGACCTTGTCCGGAGTTTGCCCGAGGTGNCTGAAACCGAAGTCAAGGTCGATGACTTCATGACTAAACGAATCGTGAGCGCTGACGAGAAAACCCCCGTAGCCAGCATAATCAGGATGATGGGTGAAAAGCGAATCGGCAGTGTCATTATCACAAGCAAAGGCGAACCCTTCGGAATATTCACTGAACGAGACTTAATCACAACTTTCTTGGCTAAAGGTAAACCGCTGACCGAAGAGGTGGGCAAAGAAGCCTCATTACCCTTTATCACTGCTCCATCTGGAATGAGCGTTCACAAAGCCGCGGTCACGATGGCAATGAAGCATATTAGAAGGCTACCAATCACTAGAGACGGGAAGCTTGTAGGCATAATCACGGCACGCGACCTCGTTGAAGCATATGCGAAATAGCCCCCTTCGCTTTTTT
>JGI24721J26819_10000242_pt1 | contig 57331 bp, 49 predicted proteins | sample YelNatPaOPGAMG01_FD_26819 | JGI IMG/M metagenome (IMG submission 26819) | reverse complement strand
GTGACAGCGATCACCCCATCCCCCAAGACCTCCTTGCACACCTTGAGGAGAAAACTGCTGTCCACCCCACCCGAGAGGGCAACCACCACCTTGCCGGCATCTGCGACTATTTTGTGGAGCCTTCGGTACTTCTCGAGTGTCCTCTCATCTATCTCGTCCCACATGTCTAGGCTCTCTATCACTTCGTGATACAGTATAGGCCCTGGCGCCCCCTCCTAACAAGCGAGATCGCCCGATCCTTTGCCCCGGGAAGGGATTTTGGAGCTCGAGTAGAGCTGGGAAAGGGGGCTTCTTCATGCCATTGTCCTTCTGAAAACTATATGGGCCAATATGAGGACAGCGAAGGCGAAACCCAAAAGCAGAGCTACCTCCGCAGCCAGTGCTTCCAAGCCCAGGCCCTTCAAATAGATGGCCCTTATGATCTTGACGAAATATCGAGCGGGAACGACCCTCGAGATGAGCTGGAGGGCCTGGGGCATGTTCTGAATAGCGAATATGTAGCCCGACAGCAGAAGAGCGGGTAGGTAGGTTATTACCATGGCTCCCTGGCTTGCAAGGAGCTGATTCCTGGTTATGATGCTCAAAGCTAGTCCTATGGACAGAACTCCCACGAGGAACACACTGGCGACTGCGAAAAGCAAGAAGAGATTCCCCCTGAAAGGCACATGGAAGAGCAATTTCCCCATGGCCACTGCTATGGCCACATCCACAAGACCGATCGCGAAGTAGGGGAAAAGCTTTCCCAGAACCATCTCGGAAGTCCTGAGAGGGGTGGACACAAGCTGTTCCATGGTACCGTTTTCCCACTCCCTAGCTATTGTGAGGGAGGTGATGAGCGCCGCAATAACATTCATTATCACCGCTACGAGGCCCGGAACTATGTAATTTTTGGACTGTAACTCCTCATTGAACCAAGCCCTGAACTCCAAGACCAGTGGCTCCCTCATGGGCTGGCCCCAAAGCCTCCTCATAGAAGCGATCATGAGCTCCTTGGAAAAGGAGGAAACGACAACATCGGCATATCCCAGGGCCAGGGTGGCTGTATTGGAGTCAGACCCGTCCACCACGAACTGCACCTGAGCTTCTCGGAAGCTTTCTACCCACCTGGAGAATCCAGATGGGATTATGAGGGCTGCGAGGGCCTCCCCTTTATCCAGTGCCCTCTCCACTTCCCAATAAGATCCTGCACCTTTGGCCAGGGAAAAGTATCTCGACCCGAGGAATCTGCTCACTAGCTCCCTGCTTGCTGGTGTGAGATCCTGATCCCAAACCACAAGGGGCACCCTGTCCACATCCAAGGTGAGGGCATAGCCGAAAAGGACCAGCTGCATCATGGGAAGGGCTATGGCCATGGCCAGGCTTCTCGGGTCCCTGAGGATGTGGATGAACTCTTTTCTGGCGATCGCCCAAAGCCTCCTCGGGCTCATCTCTCCAACGACCTCTCCCCTCGCACTTCCAAAGATTCCCGAGACCTCATGGAAGCCCGGGTCCTCCTTTCACTTCTTTCCTGGTCGGCTCCTCGATGGGTCCGTAAGGAAGATGAATACGTCCTCCAAAGAGGGAGCGATCTTTCTGAGTTTCATATGCTTCCCCTCGAAGAGCCTCATTATGGCCTCCATTGCCAGCCCTTCGTCTTCCACCATCAGACGAAGGGCATCACCGAACAGGGCCACCTCCAAGACCCCGGGGACCTCTTTCCTGATCCTCTCCATGGCTCCCTTGGGATCCTCGCACCTCACCTCGAGTGAACCTTGCTCGGGAAGACTTTTGAGCTCACCGGGTGAGCCCAATGCCACCAATCTGCCCCCGTGGATGAGACCGAGCCTATCGCAATACTCGGCCTCATCCATGTAATGGGTCGTGACAAAAACCGTGGCTCCCCTCTCTGTCATATCGTATATGAGATCCCAGAAGCGCTTTCTGTTGAGGGGGTCCACTCCCGCTGTGGGCTCATCGAGAAAGATTATGTCGGGCTCGTGCATCACTGCACATCCAAGGGAAAGCCTTTGTTTGAGACCGACGGGAAGGAGGGATGTTCGTACCTTGAGATGTCGCTCGAGCCCTGCCATTTGGATCACCCAGTCCTTCCTGTCCCTCTTTTTGGCCTTGGGGATCTTGTAAATGCCGCTGAAGAAGTCTATGTTCTGTTCGACTGTCAAGTCCTCGTAGAGGGAGAAGCGCTGGCTCATATAACCTATGCGTTCTTTGATCCTCTCGGCCTCTGTCCTTATGTCAAAGCCAGCTACTTGCCCTCTGCCCCCTGTGGGAGGTAGGATGCCGCAGAGCATCCTTATGGTTGTTGATTTTCCCGCCCCATTGGGCCCGAGAAAACCGAAGACCTCCCCCTTTCTCACTCGGAAACTCAGCCCATCTACAGCGACGAAATCCCCGAATCTCTTCTCCAAGTTCTCTACTTCCACTGCCCACTGGGACATGGGGATCTCCTGTGAAGACCTCTTATGGGGATCCAATCTTTCCGATGAAGGCCTCTTCCAATGTGGGAGGGACCTCATCCATGTAGTCCCAGCTCAGATGAGCCTCCATCAGGATACTCGCTACCTCATCCATGACGAGCCTCGGGTCCCTCTGGCTCCAGATCCTGACCCGATCTCCCCAAAGGGCAAGTCTAGCCTCTCCCATTTTCTTCCCTATCGCGGCAAAGAGCTTCCTCGCCTGGGAAGAACGAATCTCTATCACGCTCCCCCCTAGGGACCCTTTGAGCTCTTTGGGGGTCCCCACTGCGAGAAGCTTGCCCTCGTGGAGAAGGCCTATCCTGTTACATCTTTCCGCCTCGTCCATGTAACAGGTGGAGAGGACGACCGTGACTTCCTTTCTCGCCAGTTCGTAGATTATGTTCCAGAATTCCCTTCGGGATACTGGATCCACTCCGCTTGTGGGCTCATCCAAAAGGAGCACTTTGGGGGTGTGGATGAGGGCGCAAACTAGGCTCAACTTCTGTTTCATGCCCCCAGAGAGGTGACCTGCAAGCCTCCCGGTGAAGGGACTCAGGTTACTGAAGTCCAAAAGCTCCTCTATTTTCTCCTTTCTCGCCTTTCCCGAGACGCCGTAGAGGTCAGCGTAGAAGTTTATGTTCTCCATCACGGTGAGGTCCGGATAGAGGCCGAACCTCTGGGCCATGTACCCTATGTTCTCTCTTACCTTGGAGGCTTGCCGCACCACATGGTACCCCATGATCCACGCATCCCCACAGCTTGGCTTCATCACAGAGGCCAAGAGTCTCAAGGCAGTGGTCTTTCCTGCCCCATCGGGGCCCAGAAGACCAAATATTTCTCCCTGGCCCACATCCAGATTGAATCCCTTGAGGGCCTCCAAGGCGCCGAATCTCTTTCCAAGATCCTCCGCCTCGACTGCCCTAAGGGTTCCCCTCTTCATTCAGGACGATCTCGCCATCTGCGGGCATGCCCGGTTTGAGCTCCATGGTGGGATTTGGAACGTCCACTTTTATCCTGTATACAAGCTTCACCCTCTCCCTTTCTGTCTGCACGTTCTTGGGGGTGAACTCTGCCTGGGAGGAGATGAAACTTATGCGGCCCTCGTACCTCTTTTCGGGATAGGTATCGGTCCTTATCCTCACCCTTTGCCCCAGCTTGACCTTTCCCAGATCTGGCTCGTCTATGTAAGCTCTGAGCCATATATTCTCCAGGTCCCCGATTGTCACAACCGGGGTTCCAGGTGCCACGTATTCGCCGGGCTCCACGTTCTTGGAGAGCACTATCCCGTTCAGGGGCGATGTCACCGTGGTATAGCTCAGCCGAGTCTCCGAGGCGGCAAGGGCGGCCTTCGCTCCTTCCAGTCTCGCCCTGGCCGCTTCTATGGTTTCTTTCCTCGGCCCTTCCCGGAGCATGGCTAGCCTCTCTTGGGCCTCTTTCAGAGCTGCCCTAGCTTGGGCGATCTGCTCCTTTCTCGGTCCCTCCCTCACCAGTTTGACCCTCTCCTCGGCCTCCCTGACCTGGGCCTCTGCCACACGATACGCTGCAAGAACGGATTCGTATTCCCTTGCGGATATGACTCCCCTTTGGAAAAGCTGCCTCTGCCTTTCGTGATCAGATCTCCAGCGCTCGAGCTCTGCCCTCGCTCGTCTGAGACTAGCCTCTGCGGCCTCTATCTCCTGCGGTCTCGAGCCGGCCAAAAGTTCCGCCAGATGAGCCCTCGCCCTCTCCACAACTGCCTCTGCCTGAGCCACCTCTTCCGGCCTGAAGCCCCTCTCGAGCTCCATGAGCTGGGCCCTTGCTGCCTCCACCTCGGCCCTTCTCAGGGCCACTTCCTCCAAGATGTCCCGGGCCTCCAACTTGGCAATGGGCTGGCCCACCCTCACCCTGTCGCCCTCATCCACGAACCTGGCCTCTACCTTCCCGGGGATCTTGAAGCTCACCTCTGCCTGTGTGACCTCGAAATTGCCCGATACCTTTATCACAGACACCTTGGAATTGGGCTTCACGGCCAACTGCGTGTAGCCAATGGCAACCCCTAAGGCTATTCCGAAAAGCGCAAGAAACACAAGTAATGGCCTAGGCATGAAGGCCCGTTCCTGTGAAAGCGATTTCACTCGTCTCTCTCCTTTTGGCCCAATGTCTTCATTTGTCTTCCTTCACAGCCCTGAGAAAGAGTTCCCACGCCCTTTTTGCGTGGCGGGTGACATCGAAGGTTCCACCAGTCAAATGCCACAGGACCGCCCCCGGCTGAAATATTCCCAAAAAGAGAAGGGCGCCTGTGTGGAGATCCAGGTCCTTGCGGACCAATCCCATCTTTTTCCCCTCACTTAGCATCCCCTCCACCTCTTCCAAAAGGGTCTTGACAACGCCTAGGAGTTTCCCCTTGAGAAGGGAGTTTTCCCTGTGGACGTCCTCGGAGAAAAGAATTCGCGGAATGCCCTCATTTTCCCTGATGAGCTCCACATGGCGCATGAGGAGTCTTCGCATCTGCTCCAGGGGATCGCTTGTCTGGCCCTTTACGAGCTTTACATTGGCCAAGACGCTCTCCCTGAAGGATTCCAATATGTGATCCAAGAGCTCCTCTTTACTCGAAAAATGCCTGTAGATGGCAGAAGGCACGAGGCCAACCCTTCTCGCAACAGATGAGAGACTGAGCCCCCTGACACCCTGCTCGCCTATGATCCTCAAGGCCGCGCGGGCGATCTGCTCCCTTCTCTCCTCGCTATTCATCTCTCGCCTGGCAGTGGGTGTCGGAAAGTGAAAAGCCTTTCACAATCCTAGTCCCACTTACGGACTCGGTCAAGGCCCTGTTTCTCCGCTAGGTAGGAGAGCGGTATGGGGATACCTCAAGGCTGTGAGCTCTTTTACGCTCACCTGCCATCTGCCGCTTTCGGTTTGAAACCCCAGCTATTGGGAACCCTCAGTAGATTGGCCAGGTGGATGTTCGCGCAAGCTCGATGTCTTGACCCTAGGGGTATCTCGTGATATGGAAGGCCCAAAGAGAAATTCGGGTCCAAGAGCAGTTTTGCCTCCGGTAAGGCCACCTTGGGCTGGAAGGGGGGTGATATCCCAACTTTTCCGGACTGGAAGGAACGGTGGAAGTGGGGGAGGTTTGGGGCTAGGCCTTTTGGGGAAAGCCAGGGAAGGCATAGGGTAATGGCGGGATCCTCTCGGTGAACATTCAGGAGTCGGAAAAATTTCAGGAGGTGAGGCCATGGCAGAGAGATCCGAGCGCTCCAGTTTCGATTTCCTCAAGGAGTGGGGCGATGCCCTGACGAGATGGTCCGAGAGGTGGATACCGGATGCACTCGTCATCGTTTGGGTTTTGAGCATCATAACCTTCATAATGGCCCTCATTTGGGGGGATACGACCCCCAAAGGGGCAGTTATAGCATGGGGCAAGGGATTTTGGGCCCTTTTGGAATTTGCCATGCAGATGTGTCTCATAATGATGACGGGATACATTCTCGCATGCTCTCCTCCTGTGAGGCGGCTTCTCGATGGGCTTTCGGGCCTTTGCAATCCAGAAAAGCCATGGCATGCGATAGTGGCCATGAGCCTCTTTTCCATGATCACTGCTTGGATAAACTGGGGGTTGAGCCTCATCGCCAGCGCAATGTTCGCTCTTTTCCTCGTGAGGAGAAATCCCAATACGGACTATAGGCTCCTTGTTGCCGCTGCATACTTGGGCCTGGGTTGCACATGGCATTCAGGGCTTTCAGGATCCGCAACCCTTTTGGTCAACACACCCAACAACTTCCTCATCCAGCAAAAGCTACTCGATGCCACGATCCCCACAACACAGACCATATTCACTGGCTTCAACATTGTCCTGGCTATAATCGTCGTGATCGTCATAACGGCCCTCATGGGCCTCATGCACCCAAGACCTGAACGGACCTTCAAGGTCCATCCAGAGCTCATGGAGAAGCTCAAGCTCTACGAGGCGCCCGAAAGGCCCACGGGAAAACTCAGTCCTTCCCAGTGGATGAACTGGTGGCCAGGATTCAACTTGATCGTGGCCGTTGGAGGGCTCCTCTGGCTTCTCTGGGAAGTCATAAGCAAGGGAGTAGCCCAGTCCATCAACCTGAATAACATAAACCTCTTNTTCCTGATGCTCGGCGTGCTCTTCCATTGGAGGCCTTGGAGCTTCCTCAAGGCTACAGAAGATGCTGGCAAGGCCGTATGGGGCATAATAATCCAGTTCCCNTTCTACGCGGGGATATTCGGGCTTTTCAAGTTCACCGCCCTGGCAACGGTCTTCACCAAGGCCTTCGTGGCCATCTCCACTCCAGGGACGTACCTCCTGGTTGTCTACTGGTATTCAGGCCTCCTAAATTATCTCGTCCCGTCGGGTGGATCCGAGTGGGCCATAACAGCCCCGTATCTGATCCCCGCGGCCAAGGAGCTGGGGGTGAGCATCCCCAAGACTGTCCTGACATATGCTTGGGGNGACATGATGACCGACATGATCCAGCCTTTCTGGGCCATAGCCATGCTGGCTGTTGCCAAGCTGGAGTTCAGGGAGATAATGGGTTGGCTCCTGATGGTGTTTTTCGTTTACTTCATCATCACTTCCATCGCGTTTCTCATCTATCCGTTGATTTGAGATCCAACTTTGCAATATGGTCCCATGCCCGGGCAGGCCCCTTGCTGGAAGGGCCGACCCGGGCCCTGTCGGGGAGACGCCTCGGATGACCTCGGGCCATGCTTCCGGGCGTGCGGAGCCCGCCCCTCCGCGGGATTCGTGATCCGAGCTGGGATGGCCTTGCGGGGAAAGGCCCGGGATAGGCGATTTTATCGGAGGGACGCACTCTGTGGGTCCGCGTGGTACGGCCTTCCGGATGCCCTGGCATTTCATCCCCACCCGATGCGTAGGCGAACGGCCGGTTGGCCTACCGGCCACATGTCTCGGTCAAGCGCAAGCCCACCTTTCGGGCGTGCGGAGCCCTCCCCTCCGCGGGATTCGTGGTCCGAGCTGGGATGGCCTTGCGGGGAAAGGCCGGAAAGAACGCGAAGTGCGGTTTTCTCGGAGGGGCGCGGTCTCCGCGTCCGCGAATACGGGCCCGACGCAAACCGGGGCATGTCATCGCGACCCACGAGTTGGCGAGAGGCCGGTGGCGAAATCGTGGCAATGTTGGCGTTATGCCCTCCCTACGGGCGTGCGGAGCCCGCCCCTCCGCGGGATTCGTGATCCGAGCTGGGATGGCCTTGCGGGGAAAGGCCCGGGATAGGCGATTTTATCGGAGGGACGCACTCTGTGCGTCCGCATGGCAAGGCCCCACGAATGCCGAGGCATTGCATTTTCACCCGACGATGAGGCAAAAGGCCGGTTGGCCTACCGGCCACATGTCTCGGTCAAGCGCAAGCCCACCTTTCGGGCGTGCGGAGCCCGACCCTCTGGAACGTGTNTNCTCAAGAGGGATTCCATTCCCACAGGCGGGAAATTGAGGAGAGGCCGTCAGTTTTTTGGAGCCCGGGTGGCCTGGACCACCAGGGCTCCACTTCCTGCCTGTAGAGTTCACATCATAGCTTGGGTGCTGGGAATAGGATGCCTCCGAAGAGGAGGTAAGCCAGGAGCAGGGTCCAGAGTATATTCACCCCCTGACCAATGACGAAAGCCAAAGCAGGCCTTCCGCCTCCCAACCCCGCAAGCTCCTTGAAGCGGGTCTCGAGCCCTATGCACGTGAAGGCCATGGCAAACCACCAGGTCCTGAGCCCAGCAAGGGCTCCTTTTGTGGCCGAGACCACCTTGGGGTCGAGAAAGAAGGAGAAGACTATTGACGCGATGACGAACCCCAGGACGAACTTGGGGAACCTGTACCAGATCTCGATGAGGCCCGGCCTTTCACCCTCTGGAAGGCCCTCAGTCTTCTTGAAGGTCCAGATTATAGAGAGGATGAAGGCCGCAACCCCTATGAGCACATTCTGGGACATCTTGACGATGACCCCTGTCTTCATGGCCGTCTCGCTGATGAGCGCCCCGGCCGCAACAACGGAGGGGCTTGTGTCTAAGGTACCTCCAAGCCATGCCCCCGCAACCACATCCGGCATGCCCACTGCCTTGGCTATCAGAGGCTGCCCCACTAACATGGGAATCGCGCAGATGAGCACTATGGATGTCACGTAGCTCAGCTTCTTGGGATCACCCTTCACAGCACCTGCTGTGGCTATGGCGGCAGAGACTCCACATATGGACACACCGCTCGACAATATGGCCGCGAACTCATCATCAACGCCCATCTTCCTGGCCACCCAGAAGGTGAAGTACCATATGCAGGCCACTACGAGGACTGCCTGCACGATTCCGTAGGCCCCTGCCTGGAGGATCTCGGTGAAGAGGATCCCAGAGCCCAGGATGACAAGCCCTGTCTTTATGAAAAACTCTGTCTTGACCGCCACCTTGAGCCAACCCGGGACCCCCAGTACATTGCTCACGAGAAGCCCCATGGCCAGACACCAGAGGGGGTACTCCAGACCGTACTCCAGAATCGTGTAATTGCCGGCCACGAACTGGGCAATCCAGGCGATGACAAACACCACTACGAACCCCGGGATGAAGGCCCCTATTCTCTCTCCCATGAGGGCCATGGCAATGATGCTAAGGATCAAATAAGCTATACCGATCTGGATCGCCCTCCAGATGTTATCCCAGGAAAAGACCTTGCTCGTCAGGTTTCCTGCCTGGCCTCCTAGCTCTTTACCTAGATCCGAGGCCTTCTTCTTGATGCTCGAGTCCTTAGCATCCTTGGCTGCGGCCTCTAACTCCTTTCCTGCCTTGCCGATTGCGGCCCTCTCTCCCTTGGATATTGCACCTAGGAGGGCCTTCGCCTTCTCTTCCACTGCCTTTTCGCCCTTTTGTTCGGCGTCCTTGGCGAGTTTCTCCACCATGGGAGTGGCCTTCTTGACCAATCCTGAGAACTCGCCATCTGTCGTCCATTTGAAGGAAGGATTCTTCACAGGAACACCAGCCAAAACTAGAATGATGATGAGAAACCCCAACCAAACAGCCATCCACTCATCCTTCTTCCACAAACTCGACCAATCGATGCCCTGTTTCTGTGCCATGGTCACCTCCTTCTGTTTTTATGCCTGAAGGCCGATGGGCGGGCTTTGGGCCCGCAAACTCCTTTGCGGATGGGGTGCACCTTGGACCTCGAGGTGGAGGTGCTTACTCGCCCGGGCGTTCGAGGAAGGAACCTGCTATTTTCGGGATAATGATCTGGGGGCCGAGAGAACCCCTCTTCGGGAAGTGCCCCTCTTTTGGCCCTTTTTTCCATAGGTTGTGGCCCTCGCTTCAACCCCATGCGGAAAAACCGTGTGTGGCTCAACACCCGTCTTTCCTCCTCGGGGTCCGAAAGAGCCAAAAAGGAGAAAAGGATCCACTCAGCTACTCGGAGGGTATAATACCAAATGACCTTTCCCTGTCAAGGGAAACTCGGGAGAAAAAGATGGGGAGATATGGGACTGAGCCTGGACCGGAGAGTCGAGCCAGCCCACATGGCCAATGGGATTCACTATCCCATGATGAAAGGGAGAAACCGTTCACATCTTCTTGAGCCGAACTCCCAAGAGATGTGGAGAGAAAGCGGTTTGGAGCCGTTTCCAAATACTCGGGAAACCCACCTTGCGGGGCAAAGTAGATGAGGGATCGGAGATGAAAAATGGACCGACTGGGAAAATGGCTTGCTGAGAAGTTGGGTACAAGTCCTTCTTCCATAGAGGCCCTTGCCTCGGATGGATCCACGAGGAAGTTTTTCAGAGTTCGGCTCGGGAAGGATACCTTTGTTGTCATGGAAAATCCCGGGCAGCCTATGGAGAACGACTCCTACTGGAACATTGGAAGGCATCTCAGGGCCTCGGGGGTACGAGTGCCCGAGCTATATCATTACGACCGGGTGGAGGGAAGGATCCTTCTCCAGGACCTGGGAGAAAGGCGTCTCCAAGATGAGGTGTCGAGGGATNGGGACGAAACTCGCATCCTGGAAATATACGATCTTGTGCTCGATGGCCTCCTGGTTTTGCAATTGGGAGGAAGGGAGGGGTTTCGAGCCGAGTGGTGCTATCAAGGGGTGACATATGACAGGAGAACCATTTTGGAGAGGGAGTCGAGCTACTTCCTCGAAGCCTTCCTTCAAGGATACTGCGGGTGGAGAGGGGAGAAGAGAATTCTGCTAAAAGAGTTTGACTCCTTGGCAAGGCTCGCGGAGGAGCTCGCTCCACCTCGTTTTCTCATACATAGGGACTTTCAGTCGAGAAATATTCTCTTGGACTCTAGAGGAAGGCCGGGGATCGTAGACTTTCAAGGAGCTAGGCTGGGACCCCTNCAGTACGATGTGGCATCTCTAATCGTTGACCCTTACGTGGACATCTCTCCTGAGACGAGGGGAAAGATTCTGTGGAAGTATCTGGCCAAGCTCGAGGACTCGGCGGGTATCTCGCCAGGGGATTTCTTGAGGGGCTATCCTTTGGTGCTCCTCCACAGGAACCTGCAGATCCTGGGGGCCTTCTCTTTTCTGGGAAAGATCCAGGGGAAGGGTTTTTTCCTCCAGTGGATCCCGAAAGCTTTCATCCACTTGCGGGATCTCCTGGAAAAGGAAGATCTGCCCTGTCCAGCTCTGAGGAGAGCGGTGGAGGATGTCGCCCCTTCTGTNCTCGCGCCCTGAGGGGGCNGAGGGTCCCAAACTAGGCTGTCCCTGAAAGACTGAGGTCAGAGGTGGCTGAGGGAAGGTCTCTGTTTGGGGGCTTGAGCTCCATCCAAAGGAGAGTTCCCCCCACAACTGCCCCGGGCATCAAGAGGAGGTTCAAGAAAGGGATCATGAACAGCGCAGCGCAGCCGGCCCCGAAGCCGAGGCTTGACCATCTCTCGGCCAAGACCATACGCCATCTCGTCCTGAAAGCCAGCCAGTGGCGCTCCAGATAGTAGTCTCCGAATTCCATAGCCAAAAAGAGGAAGGTCCACAAGGTACCCAAGACCATGGAGATGAGGGTCCCCGCGGCGGGGATCAGGCCAGTGAGTCCTATGATAAGAGAGCCCCCAAGGTAAACGGCCACATGCTTCATGGACTCAATTGCCGAGCGAGCACTTCTTTTGGCTTGACCCCAAAGGCCTTCCCCGTCCTCGGATTTCCACCCTCCCACCATCCTCTCCACTTGCTCCGATAGGGCCTCGTTGAATGGGCTCGCGATGGCTGTGCCAACTGCTGTGAACGACACGAGAAATAGCACCGCGACCAGAAAGGAACCTATGACCCACAGAACCGCCCTCACTATGGTCCAGTACCAGGCATCTCCCTCGGGGAGGATCAGGCCCACGAGCTCAGGAAAGAGAAACAAAAAGAGGATCCCGAGCCCCACAAATACAAGCACGTTGATCACAAGGGGAATCACCACGTACTTCCAAAGGGTTCTTTCCCTTTTGAGGAAGACGAGCCCTCTGAAGGGGGCGAAAAAACCCCTCGATAACTTCCTCACCATGGGCCCGTGCGAGCGACCTCCTTCTCGTTCAGTTTCTCCATCCAGGTCCCCTCACTATCCTCCCAGGTGTCGCTCCCGTGTGCTCGCCATCTCTCAGGACCTGAACNCCATTTACGAAGACNTGGATGACGCCGGTTGCGTATCTGTGGGGCTNCTCGTANGTCGCATTGTCCCTTATGGTCTTTGGATCGAATACCACTATGTCCGCAAAGAAGCCCGGCCTCAACGCCCCCCTGTCTTTGATCCTCAGGTTNGATGCGGGAAAAGAAGTGAGTCTCCTTATAGCCTCTTCCAGAGGTATCAGCCCTTCGTCTCTCACGTATTTTCCTAAGAGCCTTGCGAAATTACCGAAGGCTCTTGGATGGGTGTTGAAATTCATGAAAGGGCCCTCGGTGGAGAAGGATCCCCCGTCCGAGCCAAAGCTGACCCAAGGGAGCTTGATCTGTCTTCTCAGGTTGTCCTCGGAGATGCTGAACCTGATCATCTTGACCCCACCACCCTCTTGCACCACAAGCCTGATGAGGGCCTCCTCTGGGGTCGTCTCCCAAAATCCCGCCACTTCCTCGAGACTCTTTCCCTCGAAGGGTTTCAATGTATCGGTTCTCAGATTGAGCAAGCGGATCCCCTCGGGCTCTTTGATCCTCATTTCCTTGAGGATCCTCTTTCTCTGGCCTGGGTCCCTGAGTCTTCTCATCATGGAACGGGTCCNCCCTCTGTGGACCCATTTGGGCAGGAGCACATCCAAGGAGGTGGAACTCGCAGTATAGGTGTACATGTTCGCTGTTACGGNAAGGCCCTCCCTCCTCGCTTGTTCTATGCGCTNTATTACCCTGTCCATGAGGGGCCAATTTTCCCTTCCCGCCACTTTCAGATGGTAGATTTCGGCCCTCACCCCTGCCTCTTTGGCAATGCGNAGGAATTCCTCCAAGGCCTCCAGGATCCATCCCCCCTCGTTTCTTATGTGGGATATGTACATGCCCCCGTATTTGGCCACTACCTTCGCCATGGCAATGAGCTCCTCTGTAGTAGCGTAAGCCCCCGGACTGTAAATGAGGGCGCTTCCCAGGCCCATGGCCCCTTCCTCCATGGCCTGGGCCACAAGACCGCACATCTTCTCCACTTCCTTTGGAGAGGGAGGCCCTGTCCTCTCGCCCATAACATGCATTCTCACGGTCGTGGCCCCAACGAAGGAAGCTACATTGGGAGAGACCCCTTTGGAAACAAGGTGCTCGAGATATTCTCCCAGGGTGGTCCAGGCCACCTCATACTTGAGACTTCCCTGGCTTCTCGCCATCTGGCGTCTCATTGGTTCCGTAAGTGGGCCCATGGATCTACCTTCGCCAAAAACTTCGAGGGTCACTCCTTGCCTTATATCGCTCTGGGAACGACCATCCACGAGGAGAGATTCCGTTGCCCAACTCAGCATGTTGATGAAACCTGGTGCAACAGCAAGCCCATGGGCCTCCACCTCCACCTTTCCCTTTCCCTGGATGGAAGGGCCAATTGCTGCGATCCTGTCGCCATTGACCCCTATGTCTCCCACAAAGGGCGGAAGGCCGCTTCCATCGTAGATTGTGCCCCCCCTGATCACGAGATCATAATCTGCGGACTCGGCCTCCTCTTGGCTCGAAAACGCCTTTCCTTGGAAAAAAAGGGTCGACCAAAAAAGCCCCATGGAAAGCAAAGCGACTAAGGCCCTCATCTCCATGGCCAACTTGCGCCTTCCCCCTATGCCGNTCCCATTATGGGGATCCTTCCCTGATGAGGCAACCCTTTTTCAGGGNNATTGAAGTCTCGGGGGCCTCACTCTTCTGGAAGATGGACCATGATGCCTCAGTTCTCTAAGCTGTCTCCCTTATCTCGTATAGCTCGAAGACTATGTCCGGGCAGACAATCGTGCAGGAACGGCATCCGATACAATCTTGGGGCCTCGCCACTCGGATGGGCTGGTATCCTTTGGAGTTGAANCCATCGTCCTTCTCGAACACGTTCTTCGGGCAGTTTTCCAGACATATGTAACAGGCCTTGCACCTCTCTCTATCCGCCTTTATGTGGAACTTCTTGGTTTTCTTGGACTCCTTTCCGTTCATCTCAGAGATCGCTCCTTTTGGGTGAGATTCATCGCATCCAATTTCATCCTGCAAGGACCTTCCTCAGTGCTGACAGAAGCTCCTGGTTCTCCTCTCTCCTTCCGATGGTTATCCTGCACCAAGTCGGAGTGCCCCATATCTTTCCCGGCCTTATAATTATGCCCATTCGCAGCAACTTTTCAAAGACCACCTCGGAGTCCCTTCCCAGGTCCACAAACAAGAAGTTGGTATGGGATTCCAGACACTTGAGTCCCATATCCTCGAGGGCAGAGGTCAGTCTTTTCCTCTCGCCTTTGGTCTCGGAGATGACAAAGCGCCTGAATTCCTCGTCTTCCAGGGCACCCAGAGCCGCAGCCTGCGCCACCCGATTCACAGGGAAAGGCTCTCTCACCTTCTCCAGGGCATCGATTATGTCCTCGGGCCCAACAGCGTATCCGATCCTGAGCCCTGCAAGGCCATAGAGCTTGGAGAAGCTCCTCACCGAGAGTATGCGCCACCCCTCTTTGATGAGGCTTATCCCGTCTGGAAAATCCTCCTCTTCAGCGAAGTCGCAGTAGACTTCATCCAGCACAACCAGTACGGTCTCAGGCAGGGTTTCGAGAAATCCCATCAAATCGTGCCTTCGCACTATGGTGCCTGTGGGATTGTTGGGATTGCAGATGAAGAGGAGTTTCGTCCTGGGCCCCACCTTCTGGGCCATGGCATGGAGATCGTGGACGAAGTTCCTGAGGGGCACCTCGATGGGCTCTCCCCCAGCCACCAATGCGGCTGTCCTGTAAATGGGAAAAGTGGGAGTAGCCATCACTGCCTCATCTCCCACCTCCAAGAAGGCATGAGCTATGAGGCCCAAGACATTATCCCCTCCATTGGAAACCACGATCATGTCCTTGGACACCTCGTATCTTTTTGCCAAGGCTTCCCTCAGCTCCAAGCAGGAACCCTCGGGATAGAGAGCTGATTTCTCGAGCTCCCTTTTAGCCCTTTCCAGGGCCTTGGGGGATGTTCCCCATGGGTTTTCGTTGGAGGCCATCTTTATCACTTTTTCGAGGCCATGGCTTCTCCTTACCTCCTCTGGGGCCTTTCCAGGCACATAGGGTTGAAGCCTCTCGAGGATCTTTCGAGGCCTCGGTGCAAATGGTCTCTCCATCGGGGAAGGTCTCCTCCTCAAGGGTTTGGGCTCGGGGCCCTCGAAGGTCCGTGGACTGGAAGTCCCATGGCCTTGTTGAGGGCAGCTTTGGCGACATTGTAGTTGCTCAGGGCATTGTAGTAGTCTGTCTGTGCCTGGGTCAAAAGGGTCTGGGAGTCGAGGACATCCGTCAGGGTGCCCACCTGCTCCTTATACCTTTCCTGGGCCATCCTGAAGTTCTCTTCTCCTTGCTCCACCGCTTTCTTGGCCACGAANATGTTTNTCTCNGCGACCTTCAAGGCCAGGAATGCCTCCTTCACTTCCAGGGCTATCTGGTCCATGAGCTGAAGTCTGGCGAGCTCCTCTTGCCTCAGTTGGGATCTAGCCGCGGATACATCTTCCCTGGTCTTTCCCCACTCGAATATGTTCCAGCTCGCCCCAGCCATGAAACTCCACCCTTCCTCCAGGGTGGATGTGGAGGTCCCCTCATTTTTGAANGCGCTCAAGGTTAGCTGTATTTGGGGAAAATAGGCGCTTTTGGCCAGATCCACCTGGCGCTCCCTGGCCTCTATCCGGAGGGAGGCCTCCTTGAGCTCGGGTCTGTTGGCATGGGCAATCCGGATGGACTCCTCAAGATCCACGGTTATGGGCTCGTAAGCGAGAATGTCCACTAGCTCCACGGGCTCCTCTATGGGCCTTTGGAGCACGAGGTTGAATTGGCTTTTGGCCAGCTCGATGTTGTTCGCTGCGACTGTCTGCTCCCTCACCCTCTGGGCTAGCTGNACCTCGGTCCTGAGGAGGTCGTTCTTGGGGATCATNCCCACGTTGTAGAATTCCTGGGCCACATCCCTCTGGTTTTCGAGAAGACGAACGGCCTGGTCAGCCACTTTCTTGAGCTCTATGGCGGTGAGGACTCCGAAATACGCCTTCACCACGGCCAAGGAGACCTCCTGTTTGAGCCTCTCGAGTGCGGCCCTGGCCGTCTCCACCCCTATTTTCGCGAGCCTGTAACGGTTGATGAGAGCCCCGCCCGTGAATACTGGCTGGATCAAGGAACCTCTAAGGGTCCAGGAGTCCTTGTCGGAAACGGCCCTTGTGGTAGCTGGAATTGTGGGTGTGTANCCTATGGGCTGGGTGGGATTCGGAGGCGGCCCCCACGGGTTGGANGGATTCATGTAAACGGGTATGGGAGGTGTTGGGCCCTGTGAAACTGTGGGGGTCTCGTTGAGGTGAGTGTATGCCCCTTCAGCCTTGAGTTTGGGGAGGAAATCAGTGAAGGCGCTCCTTCTCTGGTGTTCGGTCCCGGCTACTGCCTCGTGAGCAGAGAGTATGGCGAAGTTGTTCTCCAAAGCAATCGCTATAGCTTCATCGAGGGTCATTTCACAGTGAGCTTCGAGAGGACAAAAGGCGCAGAGAACCACCAGGCCCAAGAAAAGACCGAGCTCAGCCTTCATGGGTGAATCACCTCCTCTCGGAAGTCTCGAATCCGTTTGGTTCGAGCCTTGGCAGGCTGAACCCTCTCCCTGGAGCCTCTTCTGGGAGGCCTCCCAAAAGGCAGGCACCAGAACCCTTACCTTATGGCTCCCGGATCCTTCGTGTCAAGGGAGCGGGCCCGCTGAAGAGGTCTTGTCCCACGGGATGGGTTGTCTTGGGGGAGGTAAAATGAGCCCCCTGACCCCTTTAGCTTGAGCGGCCCCCCGGCATGTGGTACGATCTGGGTCTCAGTGAAATGGAGTCAACTGGAACCCCTTTTGCTGCTGGACGGAAAAAAGAGGGCCCTAGAATTCTCCTTCTCGGGGCAAGGGGCCTTCTCGGAAAGGAATGCGAGGAAGTCCTGGGAAGTTGGGGGAACCTCTGGTCCCTTTCCAAGGATGAACTGGATATAACCCTTTTCGACAAAGTGGAAAAGACCCTGGTCGAGTTCTCCCCCCATTTTGTAGTGAACTGTGCAGCCTACACGGATGTCGATGGTTGCGAAAGAGAAGTGGAGAAGGCCTTCCTCGTGAACGGCAAAGCCGTGGGGAATCTCGCAATGCACGCCTCGAAAGTTGGCGCGCGTCTTGTGCACATATCCACTGATTACGTCTTCGATGGGGAAAAGCCACTGCCCTCTGGCTACAACGAGGACGATCCTCCCTGCCCCAAGAACATCTACGGAAAGAGTAAACTCGAGGGCGAAAGGCTCGTCCTACAGGTTGATGCCAATCACCTGATAGTGAGAACAGCTTGGCTTTACGGCAGAAGGGGAAAATCCTTTCCCAAGGCTATTCTCAAGAAGCTCCTTGAGGGGCAGACTGTGAGGGTCGTGTGCGACCAGTTCGGCTCCCCAACCTGGAGCAAGAGTGTGGCTTTCCAAATAAGGGCCCTCATGGAAGCTGGGGCGAAGGGCATAGTCCACGTCACTTCCATGGGTTACTGCAGCTGGTACGAATTCGCGAGGACGATTGCGGAGCTTCTGGGGCTCAGAGGCGACATCCGGCCTTGCGAGAGCTGGGCCTATCCCAGGCCCGCCCCGAGGCCCAAGAATTCCGTCCTGGAAAAGCGCAGGCTCCTGGAGCTGGGCATAAATCGGATGAGACATTGGAAGGAGGACCTTCGCATCTTCTTGGAGGCCCATGGGAAAGAGATGATCTCGGAGCTCGGAGGAGAGGCCTGAAATGCGGTGGAAGACAATATTGGTCACGGGTGGCTGCGGCTTCATAGGGACGAACTTCATCAGATTTCTCCTGGAGAAAAAGGGCTTCGACGGAAAAATAGTCAATGTCGATGTTCTCACATACGCAGCAAACCCAGGAAACCTCGAGGACGTCGTGGAAAGATATCCGGGCCAATACTTTTTTCACAGGGTAGACATATGCGATTCGACCGCTCTCAGNGAGGTATTCGAGGCTTATCCCATTGAACTTGTGTGCCATTTTGCAGCAGAATCTCACGTGGACAGGTCCATAAAGAACCCGAGGAGCTTTCTCGAGACCAATGTCATGGGCACCTTCGAGCTTCTCGAGATGGCCCGNAGATACAATGTAGCGAGGTTCCACCATGTGAGCACAGACGAAGTCTATGGGAGTCTCGGGCCTTCTGGGGCTTTCAGTGAGGAGAGCCCTTACAGACCTAACAGTCCCTATGCTGCCTCGAAGGCAGCTTCTGATCATCTGGTAAGGGCCTACCACAAGACGTATGGCCTGGAAGTGACCATATCCAATTGCTCCAACAACTATGGCCCCTACCAGTTTCCGGAGAAGCTAATACCTCTCATGATCTTGAGGGGCTTGAATTGGGAACCATTGCCAGTGTATGGAGACGGACGCCATGTGCGAGATTGGATCCATGTGGAGGATCATTGCGAGGCCATATGGCTCATAGTCAACGAGGGGAAAGCCGGGGAGACATACAATGTTGGAGCTCGAGGGGAAATGGAGAATATAGAGTTGGTGGGCCTCATCTGTGACATATTGGATGAGATGGTCCCTCCACCCAAGGGAAAAAGGAGGAGGGACCTCATCACCTTTGTCGAGGACAGACCCGGCCATGATAGGAGATATGCGATAGATGCCACCAAGATCACCGAGGAGCTCCATTGGCGTCCCAGAAGGACCCTGGAGGAAGGGCTCAGGGAGACAATCAAATGGTATCTGGAAAATCCTCAATGGGTCTCCCAAGTCCAAAGCGGTGAGTACATGAGATGGATAGAGGAGCACTACGGAGGACGGAGATGAAAGGTCTGATCTTAAGCGGTGGGGCTGGGACAAGACTGAGACCCTTGACCCACACGGGAGCAAAACAGTTGGTTCCCGTGGCCAACAAGCCCATCCTCTTCTATGTCATAGAGAACGTGGTTGCTGCGGGGATAAAGGACATAGGGATGATAATCTCTCCCGAGACAGGCAAGGAGGTGCAGAGAGTTGTTGGGGACGGAGGGAGATGGGATGCCAGGATAACNTACATCCTTCAGGAGAGGCCAGGGGGTCTCGCCCATGCCGTCTGGACAGCTAGGGACTTCCTGGGAGATTCGGCCTTTGTGATGTATCTTGGAGACAACCTGATCGGCAGAGGCATCCAGCGGTTCGTGGAGAGGTTCAAGAGGGAGAGGCCAGAGGCCCAGATACTCCTCAAGCCAGTGGACAATCCATCGGCCTTCGGAATAGCTGAGATCAACGGCGATGGTCAGGTGGTGCGATTGGTGGAAAAGCCCAAAGAGCCCAAATCCAACCTGGCCCTCGTGGGCATTTACATATTCTCTCCGAAGATCCTAGAGGCCATACAGCACATAAAACCCTCTTGGCGGGGGGAGCTGGAGATAACCGATGCGATCCAGAAGCTCATAGACTGGGGCATGCCGGTTCTGAGCGAGATCATCGAGGAGTGGTGGCTGGATACGGGGAAAAAGGATGACCTCCTCAANGCCAATAGGGTTGTCCTGGACGAGTGGATTCGGAGAGATGTGAAGGGACGGATAGAGGGGAATTCGGATGTGACGGGTAGGGTGGTTGTGCCACAGTCGGCCGTCATAAGGGATAGCACTGTGAGAGGCCCAGTGGTCATAGGGGAAAATGTCCTGATAGAGCGTTCCTTTGTGGGTCCCTTCTCGAGCATAGGGGATGGCTGCGTGATAAGGGAATCCTCAGTGGAGCATGTGGTGCTTTTGCAGAATTGCTGCATAGAGAGGGTTCAGAGATTGGAAGACTCCGTTGTGGGGAGGAACTCCGTGGTGAGAAAGAGGGCATCTGCCCTGACAGAAGGCCTCTGCCTCATGATAGGGGACGACTGCGTGGTGGAGATGTGAGAAGTCATGGCCTTGACCTTCTCTCGAGAAGAGGTAGGTTGAGTAAGTCCTCCAAGAGAGGGGGTGACCGAGATGGAAGAGGTTTACAGATACGAGACATTCGGTGCCGACTCTGGGGTCTTTGACAGGGAGTTCACCTTTTACCTGAACCGAATGAGAAGCGAGGGATGGAAAGTGAAGAGCTGCTCCGCAACCTAACCCCACTCCCCGAGGGGTCCCTTCACTGATTTCCATAGGCTCCCAAGAGAGGGAACTCTCAGTCTCCATATGGCCCGCCTCAAAGAAAAGCCCACTCGGCCATTTTCTAGTCCTTGCCCACCGGTCGTTCCATGGATGAGTGTCCTGCCTTATACTTTTGGGAAGTATGACGAGGTGGCCAGGACCATTCCCCCGAAGGGGAGAATCCAGACGGATGGCTCAGCTCCTAAGTGGGTGACTCCAGACACATGAGGTATTTGGCCCTAAGCTGACAGGGCCAGAAGCAGAGGGGAAAAGAAGAAGCGGTACTCGAGAGTGAAGTTTGCTTGGGCAAAAGAGGTGGAGCGTAACTCAGCCATTCTGGAGGGTTTGGCATGGACTTTAAGATCTTCCTTGTCACTTTCGCGACCGTATTCCTGGCAGAGATGGGGGACAAGACTCAGCTTGCAGCACTCACCATGACAGCTCAAAGCGGCTCTCCTCTCTCTGTGGCCTTGGGGGCTTGCCTTGCCCTCATTGTGGCAACACTTCTCGGTGTTGCAGTGGGTGGTGTTCTTGCTCAATTTGTTCCGCCAAGCTTGTTGAAGAAGGGAGCCGCGATTGCTTTCATTCTCATAGGGCTGATAATGCTTTTCGGCAAATGGTGATGGCCTCGTGATGGAGGTGTGAGGTTGGAGCCAGGATACCTCATCGAGTTCATAGAAGGGGGACGAGTCGTCACTGGGGTATGCCTGGAGTCCAGGAAAGGAAAGGTCAGGGCGCTGACAGAGACCATGAAAGAAGTCCAACTTTCGGAGGATCGGATAATAATCTCGGAGAAGGCCAGAGTCGAGACCGGCCAGAGGAGGGAAGGTCTCGCGAGGANGCTCAGGGAAATATCCTCGAGGAGAGAAGAGCTCAAGGCCCAAGTCGATATAAGAGGGCTATGGGAAGTGCTCCAGGGAGAGAGCCAGGAGTTTTCCGCTGAGGAGATAGCCGAACTGGCCTTTGGAGGAGAAGTGGGGCCCGATCAAGTCTCGGCGGTTGTGAGGGCAATGCTAGCTGACAGGGTTTACTTCAGATTCAAGCCAGATGGATTCAGGCCCAACCCTCCTGAGACAGTCGAGAAGATATTGATACAGAGGGAGAGGGAGCAGCAAAAGGAGAGGCTCCTCCGAGAAGGGAGCGAATGGATAAGATCCCTCTGGGAGGGGAAACCCGCGACTCCTCCCCCTTTCGGTGAGGAGGTGGTGGAGCTCCTCAAGGAGAAGGCCATCTTTGGAAACGAGGCTCCAAGGTCGGCCATGGCAGAGGAACTCTTGAAAAGGGCTGGAATGAGTCAACCTCTGGCTCCTTTCAAGATCCTGGTGCGGATGGGAGTTTGGTCCCGGGATGAGAACATTCTCATCCACCGCTTCGGCATAAGGAGAGGCTTTCCGGAAGAGGTGGAGAAGGAAGCACTCACCATTGCATCTTCTCCCCTGAACGAGACCATCGAGCCACGGAGAGAGGACCTAACCCATCTAGCTCCCTTCACTGTGGACAGTCCCCGGGCAAGGGACCTGGATGACGCCTTGAGCTTCGAGGTCATCGAAGGAGGAAGATACAGGATAGGGATCCACATAGCCGATGTCACGTCCAGGGTCCCCATGGGCTCTCTCCTGGACCAAGAAGCCCTTAGGAGGGCCACCTCCATCTACCTCCCAGAGGAGAGGATCCCCATGCTCCCACCTTGTCTTTCCGAAGAGGCTTGCAGTTTGATCCAGGGCCAAGTAAGGCCTGCTGTGAGCCTGCTCTTGGAGGTGGACCATAAGGGAAACCTCCTCGAGCACCGTTTCGTTCCCAGCTGGATAAGGGTCCGCCAAAGGCTCTCCTACGAGGAGGTGGACCAGAGGACAGAGGAGGGTGACCAGGTGATGACATGGCTCTGGAATGTGGCCAAGGAGTGGAGAGGAAGGAGGGTAGAGAGAGGGGCCTTGCTTCTGCCCCTTCCAGAGGTGACGGTGAGGGTAGAGGCCGAAGGCGCAATAAACATAGAGAGGAGGGAGAGGGAGACGCCCTCCCAGATCATCGTGAGCGAGATGATGATCATGGCCAATTGGCTCGGAGCCAGCTTGCTGAGGGAAGCGGGTGTGCCGTGCATCTACAGAGTCCAGCCGGAGCCGAGGGAGAGGGTGGTCAGTGGAGGAGAGTCCGCCGATTTTCTGACCTGTTACAAGCAGAGGAAGCTTCTGAGCAGGGTGTCCACCCAACTGGAGCCAGGAACCCATTCGAGCCTCGGACTGGTTCCTTACAGCACCCTGACCTCTCCCATCAGGCGTTATTTGGACTTGGCGCTTCAGAGGCAACTCGTCTCCCTCCTAAAAGGAGAGGATCTTCCTTACACGAGGGAGGATCTGGAAAGGATCGCTGCCCAGTGCGAGGAGGTGATGGCTCAGGCTTCACAGATGGAGCAAGCAAGGCAAAGGTATTGGCTCCTCCGTTACCTCGAGGACAAGAAAGGATACGAGACCCAGGCTCTCGTCCTGGGAAAATATGGTCAAAAGGTCCAGCTTCTTCTCGTGGAGTTCATGGTGGAGGCATCTCTCCCCCTTGCAGCAGCCCATTGGCTGAGGGAGGGAGAGGAGGTGAGGGTGAGAATTTTGAGGGCGAGGCCTCTAGACGACGACTTGAAGGTGGAGATTTGCTGAAAGCTCGAGTCCGTGGGGCGAGGCATGGGAGGTTTTGAGGGAGGAGACCCTCTTCCCCAGGAGGATGTGGCGAGCCCCAAGAAAGACGCAGGAGGTTGCCATGGGAGGATTTCTCCGAGGGATGCGCTTTCGGCCCTTCGCCTAGGAGGGGATGAGCTCTTGGATCCTCCAAGACGGGCTCTTCGGTCGCAATTTAGGTGTGTGGCGAGAGCTCCTTCCATTGGCGAGAAAATCCATCGTCACCCGGGTAGGGGATTGGAGAAGGAGGGGAGCCATTGGGGGCTCCCCTCGATGGGAACGCACGGCCCGCAACCTTCGCAAATCTAGGCAAGGTCATTGGGAGAACCATTCTCTTCCGTTTATTTCCCCAAGGGCCTCACAAACCATAGGGTAGTATTGGGCCCCAACTATCCACATTGTTGTCCTCATCCAACTCGGCAACGATTCCGTCTCCATCTATTTCGGCCACCAAATATAGATCCGGGAGAGATGAGCACCCCTGGCAAGAGTAGGAGAATTTCACTTTCTTGGACTTCACTGCCCCTGGCTTGAGAGCCGGTATGGAAACCGTCTTCATCCAGTAAAAATCCTCCCCGTCCCAGAGGTACACGTCCACAGTGGTGAGAGGTGCGGAGATGTCACCCATGTTATACGCTGTGAGGCCTGATGTAACCTTGCAGGTGATCCCGCTCCCTTTATAGGTGCACTTCTGGTACCCGTAATCCCACCTCACAGCCAAATCCGGACCCGTTACCGTGAAGTAAAGTGGACTGCTCCAGGAACTCTCCCCGAAAGTGTTTTTTGCCTTGACCATCCAACTGCCGGCTCCAGCCCTTAGGGCCACTTGGGGCCTCACTGAGCACGTGGTCTGCCCACCCGAGCAATTTGCCTCGGAGGTAGAGAATTCCCCATTTATCTTTCCTTGCTGAGAGGAGTCGCTCACGTAAAGCACATAAGAGGCGGCTCCTTCCACAGCACTCCAGGAGTAGGTTGGATATGCCGTATGGATATTGCCCGAAGGGGAGATGGGCATCGGGGTTTGAGGGGGCCCAGAAGGGGGGGCACTGGTCCCATAGATCCAGCGGATCCCCTCTCTGTCATACTCCGTAATATCGCGTTTCATCCCGCCATAGGATGCGTAGCCATACATCACCTTCTCCCTGTCCAAATCCCCATAGAGGTCTGTGAGGGAAAGCCAGTGACCCAGCTCGTGGAGGGCGATGCTCTCGAGGTCCATTTTTCCAGAAGGGGTGGGTGTATCTGTGCTGAAGACAAACTTCGTGTTGAAGAGAATATCGCACTCGGTCATAGATGACCCGCTCCACCAACAAGAGGCCTGTCCTATTGTTTGGTCATCGCTCAAAGGACCGAAGCAGATCTCGTTCAATCCATTTCTCGGTCCATAGTTGCAGGAGGTGATCTCGCCGTCATAGAGAAAGGAAAACGAAGCCCCTGCATTGCTCCAGGTGCTAGCGGCCCGCTGGATTGCCTCGGAGGCCCCGGGGGGTCCGGAGGAGACATTGAGCTTGTAAGGGACGACCGCTGTGTTCCATCTTGCCCCTCCGTAGCCGAATTTCACGGTGAGGGGCCAAGTGGCCACTATAGCCCCCGAACTATTTTGGAATCCGATTGTATCGTTCCAACTTCCTGGGACGTAAGTGTAATCGTCTATGTCCTTCGCCCACACCTCCATCACCACTTGGGAGTCGGACCAGGAACGCACCGAGGATCTGTCCCAGTAATACTCGTCTCCCTGATATCGGAAAGCTATCCCCGGACCCGGATACCCGGGTGCTGGGCCGAAACCAGACCCCTTTATGGTTATGGCCTCCCCTGTTCCGGCTGATACCACAGAGGGAGTGACCTCGGTTATCGTGGCCTTGGTACTTGGCTCGACCTCGGACTTTTCCCTCGTCATATCCTCGAAAGTCGCCTTGGTTTTGCCCTCCAAATAATCCCTGAGCCATTGGAGAAATAACCGATCCCTCTCGTTTGCTGACTTGACCATATCGTCGGGGGCGGAGGTGAGACGGAATACTCCATCCGGTCCTCCCACCACACGGTCAGAATCCGCCAATGTCAAAACAACGTGTTCCCCCACCTTGAAACGGGGCGCATCCGAGACGATCAAGGCCTCATCTCCCACTCTTCCCCCTGGAATAGTGAGAGTCACCTCTCCAGGACCGCTCCCTTTGATGTACTCTTGGACACTTATTCGGTTTTCCGTGTAGATCATGGTCCTGTCTTGATTCCAATAGCTCCGGACAGAGACCACAACCCCCCTCAGCACAATTTGGGCTTGGTCCACCCTCTCTGCCCAAGTGGTCTTGAGTCTTATGGCCTGGGAATGGTCCCAAGGCCAAACCAAAAAGACAAGGACTCCGAGAATCACACCCAGCTCCAATGAGTGCATCTTCCGCATCTTTCCCCCCTTTTTCCAGCCCAGCCTATCCCCCCAAGCCCCGGTGCGCTTGGAGATATTCGCCCTCAAGGCCCACCCCGCCCGAAGCCGAGTACGAGGGCTATCTCAGCTGGGGCCAGACTCTTCCAAAGATATCCCAATGCTACCCCCCTTCTTCGCACTTTTGGTGAACAATCCACGCCATGATCTCCTCCACTCTACGAGTGGACCATCCCCCTGTCAACCGTATCTGAAGAAAATTTTACATACCAATCGAAAAAGGTCCTCATTGGCCTTGGGGAATCCTTATCCAGCGCCGAGCATCCGAAGGGAAGGTCCTTCTTGTGGCCCTTTTCTTGAGGGGGCGAAAGGACCATAATATATATCCGATCGAGTGCATCGGGGCACAGACATGGGAGGAAGAGATGGTACGCGGAGGAAAGGGTGTGAAGTTCCTCGGTCTTGTGGCCGTGCTCCTCAGCTTCCTTTTGCTGACGGAGCTAGATTGCTTTGCCAGGGCAGGAGGTGGCCGCAGCTACGGAAGCAGGGGTTCGAGGCCCCTTTCTCCCCCAACTAAATCCTACACTGCACCATCCCCATCCCAGCCTTCGAAACAGCAAAGGGGTTATGTTCCTCCTCCGGGGCAGCCAGTTCCCCCTCCAAGTCCTTTCTGGCATGGGCTGGCAGGAGGTTTGTTGGGGGGGATCATAGGAGGGATGCTCTTCAGGGGTCTCGGCTTTGCAGGGCCAGGTGCGGGTTGGGGGGGCCCTGGCCTTCTGGACATTCTCCTCATGGCCGTTCTCCTCTATGGAGTTTATTGGTTCATGGTGAAGAGGAGGCGTCTTGCGGAGGCTCGAGACCATTATCACGCCTATTACGGGAATCCTCCTCCTAAGGAGCCTCTTGGGGTGGAGGTGTGGGATCTCCAGGATGAAAGCCCAAGGGACGAGGAGCTGCTCAGGGGTCTCGAGCACATAGCTCAGATGGACCCAATGTTCAGCCTGGAGAGTTTCTTGGAGGAGGCCAAGGACACCTTTTTCAAGGTTCAGGCAGCCTGGTCCAAAAGGGATATGGGACCAGTCAGAGAAAAGTTAACCGAGGAGATGTTCCAGGTCCTTCAATCTCAACTCGACGAGATGAGGAGCCAGGGAAGGATCAACAGGCTCGAGAATTTGGCACTGAGGTCCGTGGAGCCCATTGAGGCGTGGCAGGAGGCAGGGCAAGATTTCATAACGTTGAAAATAGAGGCCAGTCTCCTCGACTATTACGTGGACGAGTCTGGAAGGCTCATTTCGGGAAGCGACACCGAGCCCGTTAAGTTCCAAGAGTATTGGACCTTCACGAGACCAGTGGGGCCTAATCCTTGGAGGCTCTCGGCCATAAGTCAGGGGTGAAGGGAGCTGCCCCTCAGAGGACCTCGGGAGTCAATCCGTGTCTCCGCAACTTGTAATGGAGGACCCTCCTCGTGATTCCGAGTAGCCTTGCAGCCTCGACCTGGACCCCATGGGTCCGCCTCAGTGCCTCCTTGATGGCTTCCCTCTCGAGTGTCTCGAGATTCAGTTCCCCCCCGCCCCAGGAAAATGTCTCCTGGGGTCTCGGCTCCTCCAAGAGGAGATCCTCTGGCCCTATGAGGGGGCCTTCGGCTATCAGGGTGGCCCTTTGAATGACATTCTCCAGTTCCCTGACGTTCCCAGGCCATGGGTGAGCCTGGAGGGCCTTCATGGCCTCCCTGTGGAATCCCTTGATGGGACTCTTGGGTTGCTTGTATCGCTCCAGGAAATGCTCTGCAAGAAGGGGGATGTCCTCCTTCCTCTCCCTCAAAGGGGGGATCTGGATGGTTATTACGCTGAGCCTATAATAGAGATCCCTCCTGAATGGAACCTCTGAATCAGGGCTCAGAAGGTCCCTATTGGTCGCAGCTATCACCCTGACATCCACCTTTATGGTCTCCGTTCCCCCCAGCCTCTCGAAGCATTTTTCCTGCAAGACCCTGAGGACCTTCGCCTGGATGGAGGGGTGCATGTCACCTATTTCGTCCAGGAAGATCGTCCCCCTGTGGGCCCTCTCGAGCCTTCCTATGTGACGATGGTCTGCTCCGGTGAAGGCGCCCTTTTCGTGGCCGAAAAGCTCGCTTTCTAGAAGCTCTTTGTGCAGCGTAGCGCAATTTACAGCCATAAATGGCCTGTCCTTTCTAGGTCCATTGTAGTGCAATGCCCTGGCCACCAGTTCCTTGCCAGTTCCCGTCTCACCCTGGATCAACACAGTGATGGAGCTGGGAAGAATCTTCTTCACCAGGTCAAAAACCCTTCTCATGGAAGGGCTTACCCCCACCATGCCCCCGAGCCCATATCTCTGGTGAACCTGCTGGCGGAGTTCCTGCACCTCCTCCTCGAGCCGATCCCTCTCTATGCGCAGTCTCTCCACATTGGAAAGTCTCAATCTCTGGCTCAGGAGCCTGGCAAGCCCCCAAGCGAGCTTGGCCGCAAGGGGAGAAGAGCTCGACATGAGCTTCTCGAAATCCTCCCTCGAAATCCTCAGGAGATGGGCNGGCCCTTCTGGACATACCTTTATGGTAGCAGACCTGGAAACCCCTTCCAGCAAGGCCATCTCGCCGATTATGGATGGAGGCTCAAGTTCCATGAGGAGGTGCTCGGCTGCATCCGGCTTCCATCTCTTGAGGACCTGCACCCGTCCCCCAACCAGGAAATAGAGGGCATCCCCCGGGTCGCCTTCCTGGAAGACGATTGTCCCCGCACTGTACGAGATGGGCTTGGCTATCTCCTCGAGCCTGGCTATCTCCTCCGGGGTGAGGGCGAAGAGTTGCGAAGTCCCCTCTCCCTGAGTCAAGACACCTTGGAGAAGCTCCCAGAAACTCCCCTGAGTCATATCTGTCTCACCCTCAGGGTCCTCAAGCGGTTTATGGCCGCTGCTAGCTCGTAAATCCTGGGGATCGCTAGGTTGCCCGCCTTCCGCACTCTCAGAACGTCGAATCCCCCTCTGGTGAGGTCCCCAATGGCCCTTTTCAGTCCCTCGAAAAGGGGGGTCCTTCCATCGGCGTAGTTCTGGCCATAGTAGTAGATCAGCTCCCCTATGGCCCTAGTCTGGGATGGGTCCACCAATTGCTCGACCAGATCCAGGTCTATGGACGTGGTGCCGAAGAGAATTGTGTGGGCTCCCTTCACATCTATGTGGACCTCCTTTCCCCCTCTTGCCGGCCTGAAACTCTCCCTCAGGGGGGCCCTGGGGGTCAGCTTGCCGAAACGATCCCCTCCTTCCTTCTTCCTCATGGATCTGAGGGCCCCCCTTATCTCCGCGACCCGCCCTGTGACATCCCTCGGCACATAATGATCCATCAAGATCACATGGTCCGCCACGTCGAAATAGTCACCCGAACCCCCCATCACCAATATTGTGGATACCCCCAGGTCCAGGTAAAGCTGCTTGACCTTGTCCACGAAAGGGGTGATGGGCTCCTTCTCCTTGGGGACAAGGGCCTGCATCCTCTCATCCCTTATCATGAAGTTGGTGGCAGAGGTATCCTCGTCCATGAGAAGCACCCTCGCTCCCACCTCCAAGGCCTCCATGATGTTGGTCGCTTGGGATGTGGAGCCACTGGCATTTTCCGTGGAAAAGGCCCTTGTGTCCTTGCCAAAAGGAAGATTCTGGATGAAAGGGGAGATGTCCACCTTTTCCACGAATCGGCCATCTTCAGCCCTGATTTTCACTGCACTCGCGTCCGTGACCACCCCCTCCCGGCCGTCTCCAGGGATATGGTTGTACACGGACCTCTCAAGGGCCCTGAGGAGCGTCGATTTGCCGTGAAAACCTCCTCCCACTATGAGGGTCACCCCCCTTGGGATTCCCATACCTCTCGCAGGCCCTCCATTGGGTCTGGAAAGGGTCACTTCCATGCTCTCTGGGGACTGGAAGAGAATCACCCCCCCTTGCGATCCCGACCGTTCCATAGGCCTATCGTCAACCCCGCTCCTTCTAGGGAGAAGAGAGCCATTGCCCACGAACGCGACGAGGCCTTTTTCCTCCAGTTGGGCCCTCATGGCATCTTGGTCCTCACAGCAGGCCACATGTCTCCTCAATGCCTCTTGGTCGAGGCTCTGGGGTCTGAGGGACGCCTCCACTATTTTCGGGAGCTCCTGGAAGAACATCTCCTCTGCCTCGCCGGCCAAAACGGTTCTTCCCGCTGCGGGGAGGCCAAGGGCGAACCTCACCTCTATCCCTTCCCGGGAGAGCAGGACACTGGATCGATCCAGGATCTCCTGACCCGGAACGTCTATGAGTATCTTGCCACTGTTGCCTGTTCCCCTGTTTCCCTTGGCTATTCTCCTTGTGGCCTCGTGAAATGACCTGGTGAGAAAATCCCTGAAGCCCACCTGCCTGCTGAGGTTGGCGACGAGCCACTTGTCAAAGGGGGCCTTTTCCCAGGGAACCAGTATCCTCNAGCGACTGGGAGGCGCAAAGGGGTCTCCCTGAACGTGGTCCACCGAGAGCTGGAAGCCCTCGAACTCGTAAGAGCCCAGTAGCTCGTGGTAGGCCTTGTAGCCCATTCGGTCTATCTTCCTCAGGATCCTCCTCANNGATTCCTTGTGGGCCATGAAGCTCATCTCTCGGTGTAAGGCCGCTTTTGAGGTGGCCTTTTCTCGATCTTTTCCAGTGCCCTGGCTATTACGCCAAGAGAATCCTCGGGAAGGTCGAGATCCAAGATCTCCTCCCAATGAAACCACCTTNCCTCTTGCGCATCACTCGAGGCTCGGAGAATGCCTTCTATCACTTCGCAGGCGTAGTCCACTATGACGTAGTGGAATCGAACCCTTTCGCCAACTCTGAAGATCCTCTCCACCACACCGACAATCTCAACTGGATCCACATCCAGTCCCGTCTCCTCCTTGAGCTCCCTCTTCACAGCATCCTTCAGGCTCTCGCCCAGTCTTATCGCCCCCCCGGGAATGCTCCAGGTGCCCAGGGAAGGCTCCTTTGCCCTNTTCACCAAAAGGACCTTGCCATCCTTTACAGCCANTCCCCCGACTGCTGGGATGGGTCTAGATGGATATTCCCGGTTCATTCTGGGAACTCTCCCTTGAGCTTCTCTTCTTCCATTTCTCTCAACATCCATCTCCACACCATCACCCCGCAACCCAAAAAGGCAACCAGGCCTGTGAGAAGAAGCCCTCTGGCCCAGTCTATTTCCGTCCCATATGGCATGGGCGGGCTCCATATCCAAGAGGCCCCAAGTTTTCCCCGAAAGAGGACTCCACCTATGGCGAACTCGTGAATCCAAGAGGGATATGCCCATATGATGGCGATCGCTCCGAGGCAAAGAACCACTGTGAGGCGATCCACCCTGTCCATGTCCTTTCTTGCCCCCCTTTTCTGTCAAGGAAGTTCAGGTCCCCGGGGCTGGCCTTCAAAGCCTCCTTCCGCAATAGGGACAGAACTGGAAATGATCCTCCATCCTCTCTCCGCACCCGGGACAGAGCCTCCTCATCCCTGCCCTGAGCTCCACCAGGGCCTCCCCCCTCTCGTCGAAGACCCTTCCACACCCCTCGCAGGCAAGAAAAGGCCTCCCTCTCGAGATGGGGATCAATGGGATGAAGAAGAGGCTCAGATAGTGATCCGTCCTCTTGAGGAAAGCCTGGGGACTTCCACAATAGGGGCAGGTCCTCGGGGCAGACTCGAGATTCTTGGTCTTGGGTTGTACTCCTCCGATGAAGATCATCTCGGGAAATTCCCCTCCTCATGGAGAGGTTCGAAGCTCCACCTCAGGTTCTCCAAAGAGGGGCCTTCCACAATCAAATGGCCTGACCATCTCTCCCTGTCCTCTCCGGGGAAATCCTCTCGAAAATGGGCTCCCCTGCTCTCTTCCCTCCTCAGAGAAGCCTCCAAGATGACCATGGCTACATTGGCTGCCCTGAAGAAGGGGTGAAGGGCCGTTCCCACTTCCATTTTCCTGTGCCCCCGGGAAAATCCAACCTCCTCCATCTGGGACTCGAGAATTCTCCTTGCCTCCATGAGGCCTTCTCCGCTCCTTATTATTCCCCCGAGCTCCCACATGGTTTTTCGTAGCCTCTCGAGAAAACCCTTCTGGGAGAGCTCCGGGGGCCGACTGACCACCTCGGCTTCCCAAAGGGGCGAACCGTCTTTTCTCGGGCCATTTTCCTTGGCCCACAAAGCGGCAGATCTTCCCGCTCTGGCACCGAAAACTATGGCCTCTGTGAGCCCATTGCCTCCTAGCCTGTTTGCTCCGTGGAGCCCACCTGCTGCTTCCCCAGCAACGAAGAACCCGGGGACCTTGGTCCTGCACCAAGGGTCTATCCTCACTCCTCCCATGGTGAAATGGGCCATGGGAGCCACCTTCAAGGGCCTTTCAAGGCCCCCTATCTTCCTCTTCAAGAGCGCAGCACACGAGGATGAAAGGGGATCGTTTGCGAGGTCCTCTTGGGCAATGCCCCCAAGGTCGAGCCATATTTCCTGGCCCTGTCTCATCTCCTGGAACATGGCTTGGGAGAGCTTGTCTCTGGCCTTCTCAGCAGCTGGCCTTTCGGATATCTCCCACTTCTCGAGGATCTCCTCCCCCTTGGTGTTCCGAAGCCTCCCCTTGTCCGCGAGCCTAGGGGGTATCAGAAGGGGAGGGAGCCCCTCCTGTGCTAGGCCAACTGGGTAGAACTGGACGAACTCCATGTCCTGGAGTTGGGCCCCCATTTCCAAGGCCAAGGCGTATCCCGACCCGATCATGCCCTTGGGATTGTCGTGACGAAGATATAGGGCTCCAGCCCCTCCAGTTGCCAGCACAATGGCCCCGGCCCTTATCTCCACAAAGGGACCCCTGGGCCTCCTGAATCCCAGTGCCCTCATCTCCTGATCTCGGCTGGAAAGGCTGAGAACGATCGTTGATCCCACAAACCCGACCCCAACGGACCTGGCCTTGTCCACAAGACACGATGAGATGGCCTTTCCCCAGGCAGGAGCTGACCCCTTGGCGAAGAGAAAAGGCCCTCTTTTCTCGCACACCATCCCCCACTCGGCAAGCTCCTCCAGTCTCCTGGGGGCCTCTTCAACGAGCACATCCACTAGCTTCAAATCGTTCAGGCCCCTTCCCGCAATGAGGGTGTCCCTTCTGTGGGCCTGTGGAGAATAATTGCCGGAGATTCCCCTGAACACACCTCCGCTCAGCACAGTGCAAGTCCCCTGGCCCGGTGCCCCTGCGCTGACGCAGAGGACTCGACATCCCATCCCCGCTGCCTCTATGGCTGCCCTTATTCCAGCAGCTCCGCTCCCCACGCACAGGACATCGCAGTGCAAGGTCTCCATTTCTCACCACCGCTTTCTCGACGGAAGGAACCGATCGCCACCGGCCACTTGAGCTCCAAGGGCCAAAGCCGCCTTCACCTGGAGACTGTTGAGCTTCCTAGAGCGACCTTGGGTTTCAGGGTGGGCTCTGCGAACTTTCTCAGCATTTCCTTGGCAACGGAATCGTCGTACTGGACCGGGGGGGACTTGAAGAGGTAAGCACTCGCCTCAACTATAGGCCCCGAAAGCCCTCTATCCAATGCCACTTTCGCCGCCCTTATGGCATCCACTATGACCCCTGCGGAATTGGGGGAGTCCTCCACAGAAAGGCGAACCTCGACATGCATGGGAACACCCCCGAAGTGCTCGGCCTCTATTCGCAGGAAGCAAAGTTTGTTGTCCTTGAGCCACGGAACGTAATCGCTCGGGCCTATGTGGACCAGCCTCGGATCCTCTGGCCCCCCATTCATCTGGCTGAGAACTGCCTGAGTCTTGCTCTGCTTCTTGCTCTGAAGCCGGCTTCTGTCCAGCATGTTCAGGAAATCCGTGTTGCCGCCCACATTGAGCTGGTAGGTTCTCTTCACAGGCATTCCTCTGTCCTCGAAGAGCCTGGTGAGGACCCTGTGTATTATAGTTGCCCCAACCTGGCTCTTTATGTCGTCTCCTAGTAGGGGAAGGCCTGCCTTCTTGAACTTGTCGCCGTAGTCCCTGCAAACGAAAACCGGGATGGCATTGACGAAGGCGCAGCCAGCCTCGAGGGCGCAATCGGCGTAGAAATAGGTGTTCCTCTCGCTTCCCACAGGGAGGTAATTGACCAGGACCTCGACTCGCCTCTCCTTGAGATACGAGACTATAGCCCTCTTGGCCTCCTTTTCCGACCTGTAACGCTGGGGCAAAGGGTCGAATCTCTCAGCCTCGGGGTAAAAGGCCGTGTGCTCGGGGATGCTGTCTATCATGTAGCCCATCTCCACAGGCACATCCAAGTGCGGGATCTCCTTCTGGAAGATGGTTGTGCAGTTGGGCGGAGCGAATATTGCCTCGGAGAGGTCTTTGCCCACTTTTCTCCTGTCAACGTCTATGGCTGCCACGAACTCTATGTCACAGGCGAAATATCCACCGAAATTCCTGGTTATGAGCCCTGGTATGTGGGCCTCGCTGTCCGAGTAGTAAAATCTTCCTTGCACCAGTGAGCTAGCACAATTCCCGACCCCTATAATGCCCGTCCGGATGCTTTTCATCGCGACCCTGTACCTCCACGGATTCAAGGCTCTGCTGCAAGCCGGGACAAAGATCTTAGAGAGGCTACCATCCTATGAACTCCCATCTCAAGCTGCTAAACCCTATCAAAAACACCCCCACACGTCAAGAACCTGGTCCCACAATGGCCGTGACCATCCTATCGGGCCTAAGGTATTTCCTCGCCACACCCAACACTTCCTCGGCCGTGACCCTCTGTATGGATTCCAGATATCTGGGACCATAGTCGTATCCCAGTCCATAGAGCTCATCGAATGCAATGGTCGCTGCCTGGGCAGAGTGGGTCTGCTGGCCTATCTCGTAAGTCCCTATTATGTTCCTCTTAGCCCCTTCCAGCTCCTCCAGGGAGGGAAGTTCCTCCCTCGCCTTCCTTATCTCCTCTCTCAGGCCGTCGAGAGCCTTCTGGATATTTTCTGGGGAGGTGGCTATGTATGTCCCGAAGTAACCCGCATCGAGCCCCAGCCTCGAGAAAGATGTCACGGAATAGGCCAGTCCCTGTCTGTCCCTAAGCTCCCTGAAAAGCCTTCCCCCTTGACCCGAGAGGATGGCATCCAGGACATCAAGGGCATACTTGTCAGGGCTCCTGAGGTGTGTGCTGGGAAATCCCATCACTATGTGAGCTTGCTTCAATTCCAGTTTCTCCCACGCAGACCTNGGAGAATCCATCGGCGGCTCCTGGGGCACCTGGGGCAGCTCCGAGCCTTGTGCCCTCCACCCTTCCAGGTACCTTTTCGNCCACTTGAGGGCCTCCTGGAAGGACACATCCCCCACTATGGCAACGACCCCTCTCTGGGGGACGATGAAGCGGGAGGCATATTCCACCAAGTCTTCCCTCTTGAGAGAGGCTATGGATTCCTCTGTCCCATCCTGAGGTAGACCGTACGGATGGACCCTGAAGAGGGTCTCCCGAAAAAGCCTCATGACCATTCTCGTGGGATGGTCCCTCTCTCTCCGCACAGATGCGAGAAGCCTCGGTCTTTCCTTCTCCAGTTCCTCGTGAGGGAAGGTGGAATTTGTGAGGCAATCTGCCAGGAGCTCCATGGCATTTGGGAAGAACTTGCTCAAAAACCGGGCCTCGAGCCCAATGCTGTTCCATCCCGAAAATCCCTCGAGGGAGCCGGCCAATGTCTCTACCTCCTCGGCCAATTGCGAGGCGGAGCGGCTATTTGTTCCCCTGGTGAGCAGTTGGGCCACAGCCTTGCTGAGACCCGATGTCTCCCGGGATTCGAACCTGGAGCCGCCAAGAAATGCTGCCCTTATGGAGACAGTGGGGACATCGTGGGATTCTTTGACTAGAAGGACAAGGCCATTGGAGAGGACCTCCTTCCGGACCACTGGCCCATGAACCCCTTTGGAAGGGAGAGGACCTACCTCTTCCTTCTCCTCGGCCTTTTTCGCGAGCACCTCGAGCTCTTCAGGCCCCATCTTCTCGTCTTGCTCCTCCGGTAACAGAATCCCCACAGTGAGCCTCGAAGGCTGGAAGTATTCTCTCGCAACCCTCATTATGTCTTCCTGGGTGAGCTTCCTTATCTCCTCCATGTAGACCTTCTCGTAACGCGGATCCCCCATGACGCAGAGGGATTCTCCCAGCAACCTCGCCTTCCCCTGGACTTTCTCCTTGGCCCACATGAGAGATGCCTCTACCTGGAGCTTGGCCCTCTGGAGCTCAGCCTGGCTCACCTTCTCGTAGGTCAACTTGTAGAGCTCCTTGAGAATCGCTGGCAATGCCTCCCTCAGTTTTGTGGGATCCAATGACCCTTGCACCACAAATATTCCCGGGTCCATGAGGCTCAAGCTCCTGGCCGAGATGGAATAGACAAGCCCCCTTTGGACCCTGACCTCNCTTTCCAGCCTCGAGCTCTCGCCATCCGCCAGGATACTCGACAGGACATCCAGGGCTGGGGAGTCGGGATGACGGGCATCCGGGACGGGAAACGCTATTCCCATGTGGGCCTCCGAGGCCCTCTGTCTCAAGATGACCTTCCTGAGGCCCTCTTGGGGAGGCTCTCTCAGGATCGCGAATTCTACATCGCCCTCATCGGGCCTATCCCTCCAGAGCTCCTGGGCCCACTGGAAAACTTTCCCCGGCTCCACATCCCCCACTACCACAAGGAACATGTTCCTCGGCTTGTAGAGCCTCTTCATGTAAGCCAAGAGGTCCTCCCTTGTGAATCGGGAGATGGTCTCTGGCCTGCCTATTATGGGCCTTCCATATGGGTGCACCTTGAAGACCTCGGCCCAAAGGGCCTTTGACAGCCGGCTTTGGGGCCTGTCCTCATCCATCCTCATCTCCTCGAGGATCACCTTCTTTTCCTGTTCCATCTCCTGGGGATCGAAAAGGGCATTCTGGATGGAATCCGTGAGGACCTCGAGCCCGACTTTCGCAAACCTACTCGCAATGGTCACGTGATAGACAGTCTGATCCAGACTCGTATAAGCGTTTATTGTGCCGCCCGAGCTCTCTATCACCCTTGCCAGTTCCCCAGGGCCCATACTGGGAGTGCCCTTGAAGATCATGTGCTCTATGAAATGAGTTATTCCTGCCTCCTCTTCCATCTCGGTCCTGCTTCCAGCTCTCACCCAGTACTGGATTGCCACAACTGGGGCTGTGTGGTCCTCTTGAACAGCGACAGTCAATCCATTGGGGAGAGTCTTCACAGCGATCTCCCCAGATCCCGCAAATGCCAGAGAACCTTCGACAAGGACTGCCATTGTGAGTTTCCACAAAAGTTTGTGGGACATTTCCTTCACACCTCACGCGCCAAATTCTCGAGCCCAAGGCCCGCTCCTGAGCCTCGGTCCGAGGAAGGATGTCCTATGGCCTTCTGGCTAGGGCTTCCAGCAGAAGTCCCTGGATCCCATCGAAGCTCCCATTGCTCATCACGCAGATGACGTCTCCCTCCTTCGCCTCTCTACTGACCAAGGCGGCTATTTCCGGAACCTCCTTTATGTGCCACGCCTCCTTCCCCGTGGACCTTATCTCCATTGCCACCTTCTCGGGGTCCAATCTCACCCGAGGGTCCATGGAATCCCCCCTGTGGACCTTCCCTATTATCACCAAGTCAGCCCCCTTTAAGGCGGTTGGGAGCTCATCCTCGAATATCTTCCTGCACATGGAATTGCTTCTTGGCTCAACTATGGCCCAGATCCTCGAGTGGGGATGGAGGGACCTGAGTGCCTCGAGGCCTTTGGCAATGGCAGTGGGATGGTGGGCGAAATCGTCGTAGAGGATGACTCCCCCTATCTCTCCCAGAGGCTCGAGCCTCCTTTTGACGCCCTGGAATTCCCCCAGCGCTTCCCTGGCCTTGGAGAAGTCCACCCCAGCCTCGCTGCAAGCAGCCAATGCCAAAAGGGCATTCAGGACATTGTGATTTCCTGGGAGCCCCCATGCGCACTCCCCCAAGGGGTTTCCCTGGCGAACCACTCGGAAGATCACCTTCCCATCCCTCACCTTCACCCCATCCGCCCTCCAATGGGCATCTCCCCCAATGGAACAAGTCACCACGGGACAAGGAGATTCCTCTCCGAGAAGTCTCAGTAAAGGGTCGTCCACATTGATCACCAATCTCCCGTTTCTCGGAACAATCCTCATCAGGGCTCGAAAGGCCCCCACGAGTTGGCCTATATCGCCATATATGTCCGCATGGTCGTATTCCAGCGCTCCCACTGTCACTATCCATGGAAGGTAATGGAGGAACTTGGGTCTTTTGTCGAAAAAGGCGGTATCGTACTCGTCCCCCTCCACCACGAACATCTCCCCCTTGCCATCCATGGCCCCGGTGCCGAAGTTCTTGGGAATCCCCCCAATGAAGAAACCTGGATCCTCCCCTGCCTTTTTCAGAATCCAAGCGATAAGGGAGGAGACCGTGGTTTTCCCGTGGGTTCCAGCTACTACGATGTTCCTCCTTCCCTCGAGGAACATGTGCCTCAAGACCTCTGGCAGAGAGCGATAGGGTAGCCTCCTTTCCAGCACCGCCTCTACCTCCTCATTTCCCCGAGAGAGGGCATTGCCTATGACCACGAGATCGATGTCCCCATCCAAGTTGGAAGCCGAGTAACCCAGTTTCACCTCTATTCCCTTTTGAGCGAGAAAATCGCTCATGGGAGGATAGAGGTCCTTGTCCGAACCCGTGACCTCAATACCCCTGTCCTTCAACAGGGATGCGAGCCCGGCCATGGCTGTGCCGCCTATCCCGATGAGATGGACTTTTTCCATTTCAGCCCCTGTAAAGAAGGTATTCCTCCCTCCTCTCCATCCACTCCTCCAGCTCTCCCATCCACGATGACTGGATTTCTTCGGGTGTTGAACCCCTCTCCAACGCACTCCTCACCTCGGGGTCACCCAGAAGTAAGTCTATGGGCCACCTCTCTTCCTCGAACTCGTAAGGCGGAGGTCGCCACTCCAAGTGCTCACCCCACTCCATGAGGACCTCGTGGAGAATCCATAAAGTGGTGATATAGGGCCTGTAAGAGGCCCTCTCCACCACATGGAGCTGTAGCCCCCCGCATCTTTCGCCCTTCCATTTTCCGTGGGTGGGCTCGAAATAAAGGGGTCTCAACAGGACCCCAGGAATTCCCACCTTATGGAGTTTTTCCTCGAGAAGAAAAGGATCTATGAAGGGAGCGCCGAATATCTCGAAGGGCCTCGTCGTGCCCCTTCCCTCGGACAAATTGGTCCCCTCGAGGAGGACCTGACCCGGATATACCAGACAGGAATCCAAGGTGGGAAGATTGGGCGATGGCATGACCCAAGGCAATTGGGTCTGGTCGAAGTAGAGATCCCTTCTCCATCCTTGCACGGGCCAAACCTCGAGGTCCAAATCCAGCTTCATGGATCCCTTGAATAGCAAGGCCAGCTCCCCCATGGTCAGTCCGTGGCGCATGGGAAGTGGATGGGCCCCCACGAGGGATTTCATCTGGGGCTTCAAGATGTTCCCCTCCACTTCCTCTCCCCCTATGGGATTGGGTCTGTCGGCGACCACCAGTTTGACCCCCCACCTGGCACACTCCTCCATGCACCCGAGCATGGTGTAGATGTAAGTATAAACCCTGCACCCCACTTCCTGCAGATCCACTACGAGGACATCCAACTGAGAGAGCATCTCCCCCGTTGGCCTCAGGGTCTCTCCGTAGAGGCTGTAGAGGGGCACACCCCATCTCGTTGAGATCTCATGAGACGAGAGGATCATGTTGTCCTGCTTTTCTGCCCAGAAGCCATGCTGGGGACTGAAAAGGACTTTGAGAGCGCCCGGAAATTCCCCCACCATCCTTTCCACCGAGAGACGAAGTCTGCGGTCCACTGAGGCAGAGTTGCACAGAAGTCCCACCCTGGCCTTCTTGGCGAGCCAGGATGGGGGGTTTTTGAGGATGAGCTCCATCCCCGCAACTACTCCACCCATTGGGAAGGCCCCTCCAACAAGCCCCTCGCGAGCCTTCGGGCCCCTGGGAAGGAAGCGTCCTCCACTATCTCCTTGGCACCTCCCTTCCATCTCCTCCTGAAGGAGGCCACCCTTTCAAGGGACTCTCTCAACCTCTTTGGGGGCAGGTCCCCCCTGGATGCTGCCTTCTCCAACTCGTTCAGGATCGTTCGTATGGGTATCCGGGGAAGGGAATTTCGGGACACAATTGCCATATCCGCTCCGGCTTTGATGGCTTCCACGGCTGCCTGCACGGGATCCATCTTCAAAGATATTGCCCTCATCTCCAGATCGTCGGTGATGATGATGCCCTTGAAGCCCATCTTCTCCCTCAAAAGCCCAACCATTATCTTGGATGAGAGGCTTGCGGGAAAACGAGAATCCAAAGCAGGGTAGATCACGTGACTCACCATAATCGAAGCCACCTTCGCCTTCAACGCCTCCCGGAATGGCACCAGGTGTCCTGTGAAAATCATCTCGGCATCCGATGGATCGAGGCTCATCTCCAAGTGGGTGTCCCCTTTCGCGCTTCCATGGCCTGGGAAGTGCTTGGCGCACGCTGCAACCCCAGCCTCCTGAGAGCCCCTGATCCAGTGGCTCACATGGAGTGCGACCTTCTGGGGATCGTCCCCAAAGCACCTCTCTCCCAAAAGATCACGGGCCTCTTCCCCTCGAAGCACGTCCGCAACTGGGGCCAAATTTAGATTCACTCCCAGCCTCCTGAGTTCCCTGGCAGTCCATCTCGCGACATAGAAGGTGGTCTTGGGACTGTCCAGGATCCCTAGCCTTCTGGGAGAAGGGAAAAGGGTCACACCGCTTCTTATCCTGCAGATCCTTCCCTGTTCCTGGTCCAGGGCCAATATGGGTCTCTTCTCCAATGGGAGTTCCCTGAGCCTCATGGCCAAGGAGGCCACTTGGATAGCGCTCCTCGCATTTCTCTCGAATAGGAGCACTCCTCCAAGCCTTCCTTCCATGGCCAAGGAGCATATCTCGTCCAGCTCTTCTTCCACGAACCCGAGAAGAAGTAGGTTCCCCACCTTCTTGCATAGGGCTAGGTGGGCTGAGAGACTCATGGGCATCTCTCGATCTCCTCCATCCAGGCCCTCACCCTTTCCCAGGAGAAAGAGGGGCCTGGATCCCATTTCCGGCCAGGGGAGATGTGCTCGTGCCCGACTACCCTGCTAGAGGTTATGAGAGGATAGGATGCGACAAGCGCCTTCAGGAGAAGCTCGAGAGAACTGTATTGCTCCTCGGTGAAGGGAACACCATATGCCCCCTCGAGCTCTATGCCAATTGAGAAGTCATTGCAGTTGGTCCTTCCCAGGAATTCGCTCATGCCAGCGTGCCAAGCAGTATCGCGAGGGTCCACAAACTGGTGAATCTGGCCTGTTCTCTCGACAAAGAAGTGACATGAGACCTTGAGACCTTCTAGCTCGCGGAAACTCGGGTGGGCTTGTGGATCCAATCTTCCCATGAAGAGATCCATCACATAACCTGTGCCGAATTGTCCCTGAGGAAGACTTATGGCATGGATCACGACCAACTCCACCTGTGATCTCCTCCCAGGGGTGAAGTGGGGACTATTCCACCTTCTCACCCAAGGAGGCAACTCTAAGCTCCTGGGAAGTCCCGAGGTCCCTCTTTCCATCGTGACCCGTCCCCCACGATCCGCACTCGGAAAGAGACAGAGATGAAGTATACCACATGGCCCCATCTCCAAACCAACCCGCGCCAGACCCCAAGTTGGGGACTCTTCCCTCTCGAGGACCGTTTGGGAGCAATCTAGCGCAGTGGGCCAGAGCTCGTCCCAATCCCTTTCGCCCGTAAAATCAGAGCCTTTGCAAACAGGCCAGCAAAAAGGCCTTGGCTTCAGGGAGCAAGTGGAGTAACTTGTTTGGCTAGGGGTTTCAAGGCCTTGGATATGGCCTCAGAGAGGCCTTCTTTTGGGGGTGAGAGAGGGTGCTTAGAAAACCTTGGGTCTTGGGTCTTGTGGGCTTCCTTCTTTTCTTTTCCTTTGGGGAGAGGTCGCCATATGGGTCAGAGCTCAGGAAGAGTCCCATTGTGAAGGCTGTGGAGAGGGCGACCCCCGCTGTTGTCAATGTGAGCACAGAGCAGGAAGTGCGAAGGCCCTCCGGGATGTTTCCGGGTTTTCCGGGCGATTCCTTCTTCGAGGAGTTCTTCAAGGACTTTCTTTTTCCATTTCCCAAGGCACCTTCTCGCAGGAGCTTGGGGTCCGGAGTAATAGTGGACCCCAAGGGCCTCATCCTGACCAACGAGCACGTGATCCAGGGAGCGAGTTCCATAAAGGTGACCCTTAGCGATCAGAGGGAATTCGAGGCCAAGGTAGTCGGAGCAGATCCTCCTTCGGATTTGGCGGTCCTCAAGATAGACGCACGGGAACCCTTGCCCGTAATTCCCATGGGGAGATCGAGCGACCTCATGATAGGAGAGACTGTAATAGCAATAGGGAATCCATTTGGCCTCTCCCACACCGTCACAACGGGGGTCATAAGCGCCCTCAATCGTTCCATAAGGACAGAGTCGAGAATTTACAGGGACTTCATCCAGACCGATGCTGCTATAAATCCGGGCAACAGTGGTGGGCCCCTTCTCAACATAGACGGAGAGCTCATAGGGATAAACACTGCCATCTATCAGAAGGCTCAAGGGGTCGGATTCGCTATCCCCATTGACAGGGCGAGGATGATAATGAAGGAGCTCATAGAGCATGGGGGAGTGCATCCGGCTTGGATAGGTGTGGAGGTGCAGAGTCTGGACGACACCCTGGCCCGTTCCCTAGGCCTTTCTGGAAAGAAAGGGGTCATAGTGACCCAAGTGAGCCCCAAAGGCCCCGCTGAGAGAGCGGGCCTGAGAAGGGGTGATCTCATTCTTAACGTGGGGAAGGAGAGGGTCACTAACAGGCAAGAGTTCATGGATGCCATATCCTCCTACACTGGGGGTACCCCCATCGAGCTCAGGATAATGAGGGATGGGAAGGAGAAGGAGCTCAAGGTGATTGCCGAGGCCTTGGGCCCGAGGGAGGCAGCGCTCAGGGCAGAGGACCTCTTGGGCATAAAGGTGGAAGAGGCCCCATTGGCAAGGGGTAGGGAGAAAAAGGTCCAAGGGGTGAGGGTGAAGAGCGTGGAGCCCAACAGCACGGCCCACAAGGTGGGGATAAGACAGGGAGATCTCATAAGGCANGTGGATGGGACAGAGATCAAATCCATGGAGGACTATCAAGGAGCCATGGCGAGGGCCCTCCGGAGAGATAGCGTCACGCTCCTNATCCAGAGGGGGAGCTACGGTTACTACCTCACTGTGGATCTGGGAGGAGGGAGTTGATAGGAGGGATTGTAAAGGGATACCTGGAGAGGACAGTTGGCCCATTTTACAGGTTCCTGGCCAACTGTGGCATTTCTCCCAACCTCCTCACCTTCACTGGGCTGGGCATAAGTCTCGTGGCCTCTGGACTCCTCTGGGCAGGCAAGTTCAGGGTCGCTGGCCTGGTCATGTTGGTGGGAGGGTTTTTCGACATGATGGATGGAGGTGTTGCCAGGGCCAGGGGAGGAGGAAACTCCTTCGGTGCGTTTCTCGATTCCCTAGTGGACAGGTATTCGGATCTATTTCTCCTCACGGGATTGATCCTTTTCTTTGCTGGTCAGGGGAAATTGGGATTCGTGGCCTTGGGATGTCTTGCCATGGTCGGGACCGCCTTGGTCCCCTATGCCAGGGCCAGAGCAGAATGCTTCATCCCCTCTTGCACAGTGGGATGGATGGAGAGGCCGGAGAGGATCCTTCTCATGGCGGCAGGAGCTCTTTTGGAGATGGTGGAGCTGGCACTGGCGATCTTGGCAATTCTGGCCCACTTCACTGTCTTACAGAGGATCCACTTCTGCTGGCAGAGACTTCCTGGAGGCAAGAGCCCTGGAGAAGGAGAAGAGGGGCAAGACGGGAAAAAGCCCAAGGAAGAGGAGATAGGAGCTGAGGGGGAGAGGTCGAATTGAAGGAATGGCCAGATTTTTTGAAGAAGAAGGAGATACTGTTCTCTCCCAAGACCACGAGGGAAGAGGCAATTGCATGGGGAGATCGCTACTTTGAGGCCCAAAGGCTCCACGACGCAGCTGCCTTCTATAGAAGGGCGCAGCACGANGAGGGAATGGCCAAGATAAGAGAAATTGCCATAGAGACCGGAGACCTGCAACTCTTCGAGGAGACCCTCCTCGAAGGGGAGAGGGAGGAGGTGACCGAGGAGTTGAGAAGGCTCGTGAGAAGGGCCGAGGAGCTCGGCAGATGGAGCGATGCCAGGAGGGCTTACGAGAGATTAGGGGACGAGGTGGGGAAGAAAAGGGCATGGGAGGCCCTCTCGAGGCTTCTTGCTGGTGAGACCCACCGAGGACCTGGTGGACAATCCCAANCCCAGACCTTATAGTCTAAAAAGACAGGGCCACGGAGGAAGGCTATGGTCGAGGAGAAGGAGGGTCCGGGNTTCAAGATAAGGGATCGGAGGGTATTTGCCAGGGATGGGGAGCCCCAGGAAACTCCCCCCCAGAGAGATGAAACCTCCCACACCCGAGAAAGGGTCTCCCAAGAGGCCAGAATGGAGGAGGATCGCCAACGGGAAAGGCTGAGGGAGATTCCCCTTCCCAAGCCAACCTTCTCTGGGTTTCTCACCTCTTTTTTCCTTCCACAGGTTTTGACTTTCCTGGGGGAGATACCCCATCCCGAAACCCAAAAGAAGGAGAAAAACCTACCCATGGCCAAGTATCTCATAGATGTCCTGGGGATAATCCAGGAAAAGACAAAGGGGAACCTGACCCCGGAGGAGAAAAACCATCTGGACAATCTTCTCGCGGACTTGAGACTGCTCTATGTAAAGGCAGTGAATTTGTGAGGCCTTGGAGGGGTGGGAAAGGAGGGCTAATTCATGCCGCTTGATAGGGAAAAGAGGAAAATGGGTCTGGTAGCTGGAGTTTGCTTTTTTGTCGCATTGGCCACTTTTGGACCTCCCCAATTCGTTTGGGCAAAAGCCTTTTGGAAGGAGTCCGAGGCTGGAGCATCCCCAAGGGGGGCTGTGGCGGGACTGCCATCATTGGCTGACTTGGTTGACGAGCTCAAGAAGACGGTCGTCAACATACAGGTCGTGAAGAAGATCCAGACAGGTCCNATCCCCTTTTTCAAGAGTCCTTTCGGAGAGAGGGATCCCTTCAGGGAATTCTTCGAGAGGTTCTTCGGGGATCAGCTTCCCAAGGAGTTCGAGCAAAAGGGCTTGGGGTCAGGAGTCATAATAAGCCGCGACGGTTACATCCTCACCAATAACCACGTGGTGGAAGGGGCGGATGAGATCATAGTGAAGCTCTCCGAGAAAGAGCAATATCGAGGCAAGGTGGTGGGTGCGGATCCCACGACAGACCTCGCCTTGCTGAAAGTGGAGGCTGAAAAGGACCTCCCAGCAGCGGTCCTCGGCGACTCGGACAAGCTGAGGGTTGGAGAGTGGGTGATAGCCATAGGGAATCCCTTTGGTCTCGAGCATACAGTGACAGCGGGGATTGTCTCGGCCAAGGGAAGGGTCATAGGATCTGGCCCTTACGACGACTTCATCCAGACAGATGCATCCATAAACCCCGGGAACTCAGGGGGCCCCCTTTTCAATCTCCAGGGTGAAGTAGTGGGTATCAACACCGCCATAGTGGCTACGGGGCAGGGAATAGGCTTCGCAATTCCCATAAACATGGCCAAGGAGGAGTTGGTTCAGCTCAAGGAAAAGGGGAAGGTGACCAGAGGATGGCTGGGGGTCCAGATACAGCAATGGGAGCCGGGGATGGCTGAAAAGTTCGGCCTCAAGGAAGAGAGGGGGGCACTGGTTGGGGCCGTGATCCCCGGAGAGCCAGCGGACAAGGCGGGGATCCAGAAGGGAGATGTGATCCTGGAGGTGGAGGGCCACAAGATAAAGGACACCAAAGACCTTCTCAACACCGTAGCGAGGCTCCAACCAGGCCAGAAGGTGAAGGTGGTGGTTTGGAGGGACGGTAGAGAAAAGGTCTTCGTGGTGGAGCTTGGGGAAAGGCCGGCAGAGGGCGAGGTGAGCTTGGAAACTCCTCCAGGGAAGGAAGACAAGATAGGTCTCACGGTTCAGGATGTGACCCCGGAGATAGCGGATCGACTGGGATTGGAAAGGCCCGAAGGGGTCCTCATCTCCAGCGTGAAACCTGGAAGCCCAGCGGCCAAAGTGGGTCTCCAGAAAGGTGACGTTATACACGAGATAGAGCATCAACCAGTGAAGTCCGTGAGGGACTATAGGAGAATACTCTCCAAGACTGGCAAAGACAGTGTTCTCATGTGGATCCAGAGGGGCAAAAGCAGAAAGTACATAGTTGTGAGACTCAAGGACTGAGGGGCCCTGTCCCCTGAGATATACACGGTGAATGCCCGTCTCAGTTGAATGGTCGGGGCCGAGGCCATAGAGGAAGACAATGGATCCCGTGAGGCGAGGCCAGTTTCTCACAAGGCGAGCGCCGAGGGCCATCTGAGATAACGCGACAAGGGACCATTCTGGCTGCGAGGAGGTTCAGGGCAGAGGGAAGGCGAGCCTCCCTGGGAAGCTTTCCCACAAGCCATTGCCAATAGGCGACGCGAGAACGAGTGGGATGAATTTAGGAGGAGAAGTGATCCTCTCTTCCGTAGTCGTGAAGTGCCCGGCCAAGGTGAACCTCCACCTCAGGGTCCTGGGCAAAAGACCCGATGGGTACCACGACATAGTGAGTCTCCTTGTTCCCGTGGATACGTGGGACTCGGTGGAGGTGTCCCTCAAGGAAGGGAAGACAGAGCTCCTCTGCGACGACCCCCTTTTGCCCACAGATGATGGAAACCTGGCTTACAAGGCTGCCAAACTTTACTTGGATGAAGTGGGCTTCGATGGTGGGGCTCGCATCCATCTGCGAAAGGCTATCCCGGTTGGGGCTGGACTGGGAGGAGGAAGCAGCGATGCTGCGGGGGTGCTTCTCGCTTTGAATCTCCTTCTCGAGGGAAAGGCAAGCGGGGAAGAGCTCCTCCTTTGGGGTGGAAGGCTCGGGGCGGATGTGCCCTTTTTCCTCATGGATGGTCCGTGTATAGCTAGGGGCATTGGGGAGATTCTCGAGCCTGTTGACATACATGTGCCCCTCCACATGGTCTTGTGGTATCCGGGGTGGCAGGTCTCCACTAAGTGGGCGTATGAGAATTTCCGAGGGGGATTGACAAGGAGGGAGAAAAATTTTAAGATTCCGCGAATTATTGAGCACTGGGAAGAGATCCTAGCGCTTCTCCACAACGATCTAGAGAGCGTCACACAGAGTGTGCACCCTTGGGTTGCCATGGCCAAGGAGAGGCTTCTGGAATTGGGGGCCAAGGGGACCCTCATGTCGGGAAGCGGCCCAACGGTCTTTGGAGTCTTCGACTCCCAGGAGGCGGCCCTGAGAGCCTTGGAGGAGATCGGAGCTCATGATGGCTCGAGGGCCTGGTACACGAAGGGCATCTCGAGGGGCCACCTTGCCGAGCAAAGGATGATTTGGGAGACCCAAGGAGGGTGGCATGTCTGATCAGCTCAAGCTCTTTTCGGGAAATTCCAACCTAGAGCTAGCAATGGAGATTGCTCGCCACCTTCAGCTTGAGTTGAGCAAGGCCAAGGTGAGGACCTTCAGCGATGGGGAGGTCTTCGTGGAGATAGAGGAGAACGTGAGGGGGACGGATGTGTTCGTGATCCAGTCCACATGTCCTCCTGTGAACCACAACCTAATGGAGCTCCTCATAATGATAGATGCCCTGAAGAGGGCATCGAGCAGGCGAATCACGGCCGTCATCCCTTACTATGGATATGCCAGGCAGGACAGGAAGGTTGCCCCCAGGGTCCCCATCTCGGCAAAGCTGGTTGCGGACCTGATCACTGCGGCGGGAGCCAACAGGGTCCTCTCCATGGACCTCCACGCTGGGCAGATCCAGGGCTTCTTCAACATTCCCTTCGACCATCTTTTCGCAGCCCCAGTCTTACTGGAATACATAAGGTCTCACTACTTGGACGATCTGGTTGTGGTCTCCCCGGATGCCGGTGGTGTGGAGAGGGCGAGGGCTTTTGCCAAGAGACTTCAGGTGGGATTGGCCATAATAGACAAAAGGAGGGAGGGGATAAACGAGGCCAAGGCCATGAACATCATAGGTGAGATCCGGGGCAAGAGGGCCTTGATCCTAGATGACATGATCGACACAGCAGGGACCCTCACCCAGGCAGCGGAGGCCCTGCTGGAAAGGGGAGCGAGGGAGGTCTATGCCGCTTGTACCCATCCTGTTCTCTCAGGTCCTGCCATGGACAGGATAGAGGCGAGCGACATTCGGGAAGTAGTGGTGACCAATACCATTCCCCTGAGCGAGAGGGCCAAGGCATGTCCCAAGATAAGACAGCTTTCTGTATCTGGCCTTCTCGCTGAGGCCATAAGGAGAATTCACGAGGAGCGATCGGTGAGCTCCCTATTCGTATGAGAGAGGAGATTGGATGGAGAGAATTGCCGTACAAGTGCAGGTCAGACATGAAAAGGGCAAGGGGCCGAGCAGGAGGCTCAGGAAGAAGGGGCTCATCCCCGCCATACTCTACGGTCCTCACAGGCAACCCCTGGCTGTGGCCATAGCGCCAAAGGACCTGAGGAGGATCCTCGCATCGGGAGAAAACACTCTGGTGGACTTGAGGATAGTGGACGGGCAGGAGGTCCAGACGAGAATCGCCATGGTCAAAGGCTATGACCTCGATCCTCTCACTGACAGGCCAAGGCACGTGGACCTCTACGAGGTTTCCCTGGAGGAAGCCGTGAGGGTGGAGGTGCCCCTGGAGTTCGTGGGAGAGCCCATAGGAGTCACCATGGGAGGAAGCCTGACTCCCCTTTTGAGGGCAGTGGAGGTATCATGCCTCCCGGAGAAGGTTCCCCACGAGATAAAGGTGGATTGCTCCAAATTGAGGATCGGGGACATACTCCACGTGAGGGACATAGTGCTCCCAGAAGGGGTCAAGCTCCTCACGGATCCCACTACAGCCATAGTGACCGTAACGGGCCGGATGACGGCAGAGGTAATGGAGGCAGCGAAAGCGGAGGAGCAGGGAGCCTGAGGGAGCCAGTGAATGTGGTGCATTGTGGGGCTCGGGAATCCGGGATCCCGCTACAGGTGGACGAGACACAACGTAGGTTTTCTGGTAGTGGAGGAGATCTGCGAGGAGGCGGGTTTGAGCCTGTCCCACAGGGGGAAGGAGCTCCTGTGGGCGAGGGGCGAATGGTGCCAGAAGGAGGTNCTTNTGGCTCAACCCCAGACATTCATGAACAGAAGCGGGAGGGCAGTTCTGGCTCTCCTCGCTCAGGGATGCGAGCTCTCCCATATGGTGGTTGTCCATGACGACATGGATCTGCCTTTGGGAAGGCTCAAGTTCAAAGGGAGAGGAGGTGATGCTGGTCACAAGGGTGTCCGCTCCATCCTCGANGNGCTGGGACACGACAATTTCTTGAGGTTGAGGGTCGGGATAGGAAGGCCTCCAAGTGGGGTGGACCCAGTGGATTACGTGCTGGAGCCTTTAGAGGGCGAGGAGAGGGAGAGAATGGAGGAGGCGGCCTCGAAGGCAGTGAGGGCCCTCGAGTTACTTCTCACCAAAGGCCTGGATGAGGCCATGAGGGTGGTTCACGGACATCCTCAGACCCAGGGGCGCCAAAGGGAGAGGACAGTGGTTGGTTAAGCGCTGAAAACTAGCGAAGGAGGTACGGGAGAATGCTGGAACTGACGAAGGTTGCGCCATTTCTTGGGGCTTTTGGTTTTCTGGTCGCGTTCATGATCTACCGATGGGTTGCAAGTCAGCCCAATGGCACGGAGCTGATGCAGAAGATAGAGGGCTATATCCGCACTGGCGCCATGGCATTCTTGAGGCGCCAATATTCCACCCTTGCCATCTTCGTGATCGTGGTCTTCATCCTCCTCACAGTGGGAGTGAATTTCTGGACAGCCCTCTGCTTTGTCACAGGGGCCCTATGCTCCATGTTTGCAGGTTTCTTCGGGATGATGGCTTCGACCAAGGGCAATGCCAGGACCGCATGGGCCGCAAACCAGCAAGGGATGGCGAGGGCTCTGGTGGTATCGTATTTCAGCGGTTCGGTCATGGGGCTTTCCGTTGCCTCCCTCGGTCTTCTGGGTGTTGGCATATGGTTCTGGATCTGGGGAGGAAGCTCCGAGACAGCCAATTACATAAATGGGTTCGCCATGGGGGCCAGCTCCATCGCCCTTTTCGCTAGGATGGGTGGTGGGATCTATACCAAGGCTGCTGATGTGGGATCGGACCTCGTGGGCAAGGTGGAGGCCGGAATCCCGGAGGACGACCCCAGAAACCCGGGCGTGATAGCGGACAACGTGGGCGACAACGTGGGCGATATAGCTGGGATGGGTGCCGACATATTCGAATCCTACGTTGGGGCCATAGTGGCCACAATCGCCATAGGAGCCACGATGACATTGGCCCCAGAGCTCATGGCCAAGTTCCCTGGGCAGGGGGAGTGGGCCATAAAGTTCAGGTACATGGCAATGCCGGTGCTTGTGGCCATGGCCGGGCTCCTCTCATCCTTTGTGGGGATTCTCTCCATCCAAGTCCTCAAAGGAGTAGGCCCCCAGGCAGCCCTCAGGTACTCCACCTTCGTGGCAGGGGCTGTGCTCATAGTCCTGACCCTGATAATCCAGAGCGGATTGGGGCTTCCNATAGGGACATTCTGGGCGGTTGTGAGCGGCCTCATAGTGGGCATGATAATAGGGCTCCTGGCAGAATATTACACCTCTGCGAAACCCATCAGGGACATAGCCGAGTCCTCCAAGACAGGGCCGGCCACGGTCATCATCTCCGGGATGGCTGTGGGCATGGTGAGCACAGCTCTCCCTGTTGTGGGGATATGCCTGGCCATGTATATCGCCTATATCTCAGCTGATATGTATGGCATAGGGATATCGGCTGTGGGAATGCTCGCCACAGTGGGAGTGACAATGACAGTGGATGCCTACGGTCCCACTGCTGACAATGCAGGTGGCATAGCGGAGATGTCTCATCTTGGACCCGAGACAAGGAGGATAACCGACACCCTGGATGCCCTCGGGAACACCACTGCCGCAATCGGGAAGGGATTCGCAATAGGCTCAGCCGCCCTCACCGCCCTCTCCCTGTTTGTGGCCTACTCCCAGTCGGCCAACGTGGAGAAGATCGACATAACAAATGCTTACACGGTCATAGGGGTCTTCTTGGGGTCCATAGTCCCGTTCATCGTGGCCTCTCTGACCATGACTGCTGTTGGGAAAGCCGCATTCGCCATAGTGGAGGAGATAAGGAGGCAGTTCAGGGAGATAAAGGGACTTCTCGAGGGCAAGGCGGATCCGGATCCAGCTACCTGCGTGGACATAGCCACAAGGTCCGCCCTTCGCTACATGATAGCTCCGGGTCTTTTCGGGGTACTCTCTCCGGTTGCGGTGGGATTCATAATCGGTAAGGAGGCCCTGGGAGGTTTCCTTGTGGGAGCCATGATCTCCGGTGTGCTCCTGGCACTTTTCATGGCCAATGCCGGAGGTGCATGGGACAATGCCAAGAAGTACATAGAGCAAGGAAACCTGGGCGGNAAGGGATCGGACAATCACAAGGCGGCTGTGATAGGTGACACTGTTGGCGATCCATTCAAGGACACANCCGGTCCCACCATGAACATCCTCATAAAGCTCATGAGCGTCATATCCTTGATCCTGGCCCCTGTGCTCATCAAGGTCTGGGGTTGAGGCCGAAGGAGAATCCAAGAGGGGGTGGGAGGCCCCACCCCCTCTTCTCATTCCTTGAGCAAACCCTTTGCCCTGAGCTTAGCCCTCTTCTTCCTCCTCCTTCGTCTCCTCTCGAGTTCCCTTCTTCGCTCTATCTTCTTATGCCTGGCCATAGTGTTCCCTCCACCCAACGAGTCTCTCACATACCCTCTTGAGAGGCGAGAAAAGCCTCCGCAAGCCTGACCCACAGTTCCACACCAATGGGGAGGACTCTCTCGTCGATGTCGAAGCTCGGGCTGTGGAGCATGGGAGTNGGACCTCCCTCGCCCCCAGANCAACCCAGGACCACGAATGCCCCTGGGCATCGTTCGAGAAAATAGGAGAAGTCCTCTGACCCCATGGAAGGTGGAAGCCTCAAGACCCTCTCCTCGCCCAAGAATTGAGAGGCTATCCTCTCCACGAAGCCCACTACCTCTGGGTCGTTTCTCAGAACAGGATATCCCTTTCTCAGATCCAGGGTAGCCTCCACTCCGTGCACCTTGGCAATCCCATCCACTATCCTCTGCAAAGAGACGTGAGCCTGGGCCCTGACCTCCTCCCTCAAGGCCCTTATTGTCCCCCAGAGCTCCGCTTCTTCGGGAACGANGTTGAAGGCGGCCCCCGCATGNAACCTCGTCACGCCAACTACCAGCGAATCGAGAGGGTCTGTGGCCCTGCTGACGATGCTTTGGAGCTCCTGCACCAGAGAGGCCCCTGCTAGTATGGGATCCTTCGCCATGTGGGGATGGGCAGCATGGCCTCCTTTGCCCCGGATCCTCACGATGAAATCGTCCACTGAGGCCAGGGCTGGACCGGGGGTCACTCCCACTTCCCCGACTTTCAGGGTCGGAAAAACGTGGAGGGCCAAAGCCATGTCCACTTTGGGACCATCCAGGACCCCTTCCTCCACCATCCTCCGGCCCCCAGCCCCCCCTTCTTCCGCGGGCTGAAAAACGAATTTGATGGCCCCCCTCAAAGAAGGCCTCGAGGTCGCGATGATCCTAGCTGCGCCGAGGAGCATGGCCACGTGGGCATCGTGGCCGCAGGCGTGCATCACCCCTGGATTCCTCGAGGCATAAGGACGATCTTCCACCTCCTTTATGGGGAGCGCATCCATGTCTGCCCTCAAGGCCAGGACCGGGCCCTCCTTTCCCGTGTCCCACAGGCCCACTATCCCTGTCTCCGCGACACCCCTCTGGATCCCAATGTTCCACTCACCGAGGAGCTGGGATATCTTCTCCCCCGTGCGCCTCTCCTGGTACTTGAGCTCTGGATACTGGTGCAGATCTCGCCTCAGCTCCACNAGCCAGGGGAAAATCTCGAGGACATCATCCCTGACCTCCACTGGGGCCAGAGGTCGCAGGGCTTCTCGTCTAGAATCCATCGTATGCTCTCTCTATCGGAATANGGTCATCTTCCCTTCCACTGGGGCTTTCTCTTCTCCGCAAAGGCCTTGGGTCCCTCTATGAAATCCTCGGATGCTGCCATTGTGGCGACCCCTGGGAAAACCTTCCCAATGACCTCTTCCAGAGGGTGGCCCAGTCCTTTCAGGGCTGCCTCCTTGCTCGCCCTAACGGCAAGAGGAGCGCACTCCAGGATCTCGGAAGCCCATCTCTTGGCAGCGGCCATCAATTCCTGGGGCGGAACCACCTCATTCACGATGCCCAGCCTGAAGGCCTCTTGGGCCGATATGCGGCGGGCAGTGAGTATCAGCCCCATGGCCAAGTGGAAGGGTATCTGACGGGGAAGTCTGTGGACTCCCCCAGCGCCCGCCATCATCCCNACCCTTGGCTCCGGGAGACCGAAGGAGGCATTTTCAGAAGCTATTATTATGTCGCANGCAAGGGCTATCTCGAACCCTCCTCCGAGGGCAAGTCCATTGACAGCTGCTATGACTGGCTTGAAAAGATCGAACCTCCTCGTGATCCCCCCAAATCCTCCCTTGAGGGAATCGAGGCCCTCTCTCAAGGCCTTNGCACCATGCTGGGCCTGCCATTTAAGATCGTTTCCCGCACAGAAGGCCTTGTCCCCGGCTCCCGTTATTATCGCAACCCATGCTTCTGGATCCTGGGAGAAGCTCTCAAAAGCCTCGTCCAGCTCCTTGCAGGCTGGGGGATGGAGAGCGTTCATCACATCGGGCCTGTTGATGGTTATAAGGGTCAGGTGATCCTCTCTGTCCACTTTGATGAACTCGAACCCCATTGTTCCACCTCCTCAAGCCAAAAGAATTTCTCACCGCGGCGTATCCGAGAAGCTCCCTGAATTCTACCTTTTGTGGTTCGAAGATCTCAAGCCCGAGGGAGAGGATTCCCCCCTCTCATTTCCCCAGCACGGCCTCAGAAGGTATGGCCCGATGGAGGGCGTGATCGGGTCCGAGGATAGGGCGCGGTGGCTTTGGCTTAGCCTCTGGACATGCTATACTTGTTGCGTTTGGTCGCACATAGCGGAACCTGCTTTGGACCTTAAAGACGCTAGGGAGGTGGGAGAAGATGGTGCTACTTGAGTTCAGCATGTATCCTCTGGATAAGGGTGAAAGTCTCAGCCCGTATGTCGCAAGGTCCATGGAGATCATAGCTGACAGTGGTCTNGAGTACAGGATGAATCCCATGGGCACAGTCCTAGAGGGAGAATGGGACCAGGTCTTCGATGTGGTGAGGAAGTGCTTCCTTCGCATGGCCGAGGACTGTAACCGTATCGCGGCCATCATCAAGGTGGACTACAGAAAAGGCCACAAGGGCAGGCTTGTGACCAAGATAACATCCGTGGAAGAAAAGGCAGGGAGAAAGTTCGTTACAGGTTAGAAGGGGAGGGGCTCTTCGCGTCCGCTGAGGGAGGCTGCGTTTTCAGCGGGGAGACNGTTNTCTCGGGCTGCTAGCTGTTCTTCCGGCCCTTTTTGGCCAGCGGAATCGATGTCAGTGCGCGAAGCCTTCCCTCGCGGACGTGGCGAGGGGGTCTCTCGCATCTCAGATTTTGTCCGGTCTAAATCGCCTCAGTCTCAAGGCGTTGGACACTACGGTCACGGATGAGAGGCCCATGGCAGCGGCTGCGAATACCGGATTGAGAAGAATTCCCGTGAAAGGAAAGAGGGCCCCTGCAGCAACTGGGATCAGAACCACGTTGTAGGCGAAGGCCCAGAAAAGGTTCTGCTTTATGTTGCGGATCGTTGCCCTGCTCAGGGAGATGGCAGTGACGACCCCTCTAAGATCGCCGCTCATGAGGACTATGTCCGCCGATTCTATGGCCACATCTGTCCCTGTCCCAATGGCGATCCCCACATCTGCCTGGGCAAGTGCTGGAGCATCGTTTATGCCGTCCCCAACCATTCCCACGACCAGGCCCTCCGATTGAAGCCTCTTTATCTCTCGGGCCTTGTTTTGGGGAAGAACCTCCGCGATCACTTTTTGGATCCCGGCCTCTCTGGCCACGGCCTCCGCTGTCCTCCTATTGTCCCCAGTGACCATCACCACCTCTATACCCATCTCCCGGAGATATCGAACTGCCTCCCGAGAGCTCTCTTTGAGGGTGTCTGCCACCGCTATGATCCCAGCAAGCTCTCCATCGATGGCGACGAACATGGAGCTTTTCCCGTGTGAGGACAGATCCTCCACAGTCTCCTCGGGGAAGTCGACCCGTATCCCTCTTTCCCTCAGTAGAGCTATGTTCCCCACAAGAAGCTCCTTTCCATCCACTTTTCCCTGAATTCCCTTTCCTTCGATGGCGACGAAATCGTTTACGGGAAGAAGTTCGAGATCTTCTTCCCTGGCCCTTCTGACCACTGCTTCCCCCAAGGGATGCTCCGAGTTCCTCTCAGCCGAGGCCGCATAGAGGAGAATCTCCCTCAGGTCCCTTTTCCCAAAGGGAATAATGTCTGTGACCGAGGGCTGCCCTTTGGTCAGGGTCCCTGTCTTATCCATCACTATCACTTTCATTCTGTGAGCGGTCTCGAGGGCTTCACCGCTTCTTATCAGGATCCCATACTCCGCACCTTTACCAGTGCCCACCATGATGGAGGTGGGGGTTGCCAATCCCAAGGCGCAAGGACAGGCCACGATGAGGACAGAGACGAAGTTCAAAAGCGCATAGTTGAAAGAAGGCTCAGGACCTGCCAGGAACCAAATGGCGAAGGTGATGAGTGCTATCCCTATCACCGTGGGCACGAAATAGCTAGCTATCACATCCGCCATTCTCGCTATGGGAGGTTTGGTCCCTTGAGCTTCCTGGACCATTCTCACAATTTGGGCCAGAAGCGTATCCTTTCCCACCTTGGTCGCCTCGAAGATGAAGGAGCCGGACCTATTTATGGTGCCCCCTATCACCTCGTTCCCCTTGGTCTTTTCCACTGGAAGAGGCTCCCCCGTTATCATGGACTCGTCCACTGTTGACCTTCCCTCTATCAAGAACCCATCCACAGGGATCCTCTCACCAGGCCTCACCACCACAAGATCCCCTATCTTCACATCCTCTATGGGGACGTCCACCTCTATCCCCTCCTTCAGGACCCGAGCCGTCTTCGGTTGGAGACCCATGAGTTTGCGTATCGCCTCCGAGGTTTGGCCTTTAGCCCTTGCCTCCAGAAGCCTTCCTAGAAGGATGAGGACTATGATGGCTGCTGCGGTATCGAAGTACACGGCGCTCACGAGACCCTTGGCCTCGAAGATTGCGGGAAAGAATGTTGCCAAGATGCTATAGAGGTATGCAGCTGAGGTCCCGACAGCTATCAGGGTGTTCATGTCGGCCGATCGGTGCTTTGCCGACTTCCACGCACCCAAGTAGAACTGCCATCCGACCCAAAATTGTATCGGGGTTTGAAGAACGAATTGGAAAAAGAAGTTCCAGGCCCTGCTGAGGGGGAGAAGGTTCCCGAGTCCCAGTTCCTCCCAGTACGCGAGAAGAAAGATGGGAATGGCGAGAAAAAGGCCCACGGCAAATTTAATCTTGAGCCTCCTCAGTTCCTCTTCCCTGGCCTTTCTCTCCCTGTCAATGGTCTCTTCCTCGGTCGACTCGGAGAAGACTATCTCGTACCCTGCGCTTCTCACCGCTTCTGAGATCTCCTTCGGGCTCACCGCTCCACGAAGGTAGCGGACCGAGGCCCTCTCAGTAGCCAGATTCACGCTCACTTCCACGACTCCTTCGAGGCCTTCCAAGGCGCGCTCCACCCTCCTCACGCACGAGGCACAGGACATCCCCCTGACCCCGAAGCTTTCCTCGACCAAGTCCACCTTGTAGCCAAGGTCCTCGATCTTGTTGACGATTTCCTTGGGGTGAAGTCTCGATGGGTCGAACATTATGGAGGCCTTCTCCGTAGCGAGATTGACCCTGGCCTCACTTACCCCAGCCATCCCTGAAAGGGCCTTCTCTATTCTCGACACACAACTGGCACAGCTCATCCCCCCAATGGGCAAGGTCAATCTCTTCTGGGATCCGCGCTGAGGCTTCGCTTCTTGGAACATTTTCTTCGCTCCTTTTCTCCCACAAGACCCACGAGTCTCCTCGAGGTCAGTTACTGAGAGGACCGACCCCAAAAACCTGACTTCCTCTCTCCAGTATACGCCCCCAATCTTCCAGGTTTAACCCATACCCCCAACTGTCTCCATCAAGAGACAAAAAATTTGAAAGGGGTAAAGGGCCCCTCGGAAACCTTAGAATTTTCTGTCGAGATTTCATTCGCGAAGGAGGCAACAGTCTCTGCGAAGAAGGGGAAAAAAATAGGGAAATACCTTGTGCGCCGGGTTGATAAAGGCCCCCCGAGAAGAGGTTTGGCTCTGAAGGGACCCCCTAGATTGGCCCCGTGAGGAAAGTACGCTATGTTAACAAGCGGTTAAGGGGGTAGAACAATGATGAGTGAGGGGCAGGCTTCGGAATGAAAACGCGGTCGTTGGAAGTTGAACGAGTCGGTCAAATCCAAAAGGCGGATGTGACCTTGGGGGACTTGACCGTGTTCGTGGGTCCTCAAGCCACGGGCAAGAGCATTTTTCTTCAGTTTCTCAAGCTCGTTGAGGATACGGGGTACATACACGATCAATTGCGCAAACATGGCATCGACTGGAAAGGCGAAATCGAGCGGTTTTTGAGTGTCTACCTCGGAGAGGGGATGCAAAATGTATGGCGCGAAACCGAGAGTCGCATTAAGGTCAACGGTGAGTCGGTCGGTATCGAGGAGTTGGCCATACGGAGGGCCCGTAGTCGTAAAGCAGCCGTCTTTTACATACCCGCGCAGCGAGTCCTGACTCTCGCCAATGGCCGGCCCCGCCCCTTCCAGGGCTTCACCAGCGGAGATCCATTTACCGTGCGCGATTTTAGCGAGAACTTTCGGTTACTCATGGAAGAGGAATTCA